>TARA_R110001592_G_scaffold23259_9_pt1 | contig 10991 bp, 11 predicted proteins | sample TARA_R110001592 | Tara Oceans TARA_R110001592 (sample SAMEA4398387) | marine metagenome | biome: Polar Biome; feature: [SRF] surface water layer (ENVO:00010504); material: water (ENVO:00002006), including particulate matter (ENVO:01000060) such as... | depth 5 m | reverse complement strand
CTTGCCGGAATACAACTCTTCGCGTTTTTCCATGGTTTGCCTCATTAACACAAGAAGATCACGCTATTTCAAGCCAGCCAAAACCAGCTTCTTGATCAGCAGACAGCAGCGCGTCACTGTTTGCTAACATCGGCTCTATTGCCGCCCTCGCCAAAGCGGGGGTATTGTTCTTTTCACTCAAATGGGCCATCACCACATGCTGTAAATGACCCACTTCTGCCTCGGCCAACAAGCTCGCCGCCTGCTGGTTATTCAAATGCCCCCAGTCACCGCCTACCCGCTGTTTCAGGGAGTAAGGATAAGGACCATTGGCCAACATGGTCACATCGTGATTGCATTCTAAGAGCAAGGCATCACAGCGGCGATAGTGCTCGCGAACGAAGGGCGTAATACTACCTAAATCCGTCAGCAGCCCAAATGTTTTTTTTTGGTATCTAAACACAAACTGGCAGGGTTCACGTGCATCGTGCGGCACCGCGACTGGGGTGACGGTGATTCCACCAATATCCAGTTCCTGTCCGAGCTCTAGATTCTGCCAATGATGCGATAGTCGCAGCTGGCCATATTCGCCAGTACCATAACTGCAATACACCGGCAGCTTGTACTTTCGAGCCAGTGGCAGCACGCCTTTGATGTGATCGCTATGTTCGTGGGTCACCAAAATAGCCGCCAAGTCAGTAGGCGCGCGACCCAATCTAGCCATGCGCCGCTCGGTTTCTTTAATGGTAAATCCGCAATCAATCAGGACACAGCTCTGATCAGTTTCAAGCAGGGTAGCGTTACCTTTACTGCCACTACCCAGGGATGCAAAGCGCACTAATACAAATACCCCATAATGCGGGTTAGTAATTTTTCGCGCTCGTCTTCACGAAGTCGGCGGCCTTTTTGATAATTCAGGTATATCCGCGCCTCTTCAGGCCCTACTTCCTTCATTTCAACCACGTAGCGACTTAAGTTACTTCGGCGTGCGCCAAAGGTCCGCGCAAACCAGCCCGGCTGCTCTGCTTCGGGATCAGTATAGATTAGCCAATATTTATTCACTTCGCGGCGATCGTCTTCAATTTCAAAGCCCGCTTTCACTAAGGCCAGACCAAGGGCAGCCCATGCGCGATCAAGCGGAAGCTGCAAACGCAAATGACGACTATCTAAACCGCCATCACCGCCTTCAATGAATATTTTACCCTTGCCATCGGAGCGCTGGGCGAGAATAGACACCGCACCGGCGGTATCTTGATCGGCAAGATATTGGGCAACAACCCGAACCATTTGTGATTCACGTTTGAAGTCATCAGATTTGTCTGGCCATTGGTCGTTGCCATTGATCTGCACAAGAACGTGAATTTCACTGGTGCCCTTGTGAACACCTTCTTCCAGACGGAAGCGGAAACGTTCACGGCTAGCACCATCGCCCACTGGATCGCGCCACTGGGTGTCAATAATCGCAGTTTTGCCATCGGCACTGGCGATCTCTAGGCCCGCACGACCAAGAAATATCCGCATCCGCGGCCACACCTGATTTGGATCGCCGTCTAGCAAAATCCAGCTCTGGTTATCTAAGGTTTGAATTTTAACTTCGGCGGTACCGACATTTTTCGCCAAGGGCTCGGGTCGCTGTATTTCAAACTTACCCGGGAGGGGCTTATGAGCTTGTATCCCCGGCACCACATACTGATCATCGAGGGTCTCTGAACTCACCCCCGGTGGCAATTCCAGCGGCGCGGATAATTTTGCCTGACGATAATCTTGCCCGCGGTCGCGAAACATACCATCGCCACCAAAACAGCCCGACAAAACTGCCAGTCCCAGACTCACTATAGTTAATCGAAAACCGGTACTGCGCATAAAAGTGCTCATTTAGTCTAATAATCCCGCTTGCGTTAGGGCTTCCCTAACGCCTGGTTGTGCCGCTTCACTCAATACAGTCAAGGGCAAACGAATGCCGTCTTCCATCAAGCCCATGGTCAACAAAGCCCATTTTACCGGAATCGGATTGGCTTCTACGAATAAACGATCGTGAAGTATACGCAATGGTGCGTCAGCCGCTACTGTGGCCTCTTTATCGCCAGACATTGCCGCCACACAGACGGCCTTAACCGCTGCTGGGGCTATATTGGCAGTCACTGAGATATTGCCCTTACCACCTAGCAACATCAGATCTGCTGCGGTCGCGTCGTCGCCAGACAACACATCTAACTTATCGCCAACCGCATCAATCAATTCTTTACCGCGAGCCAAGTCGCCGGTGGCATCTTTGATCGCAATAATATTCTTATGCTCTGCCAAACGAATGGTGGTCGAGTTCAGCAAATCGCAGGCCGTGCGTCCCGGCACATTATATAAAATCTGTGGAATATCAACGGCGTCAGCAATCGCCATATAATGAAGATACAAGCCCTCCTGGGTCGGCTTGTTATAGTATGGCGTCACCAACAAGCAGGCATCTGCACCCACTTCACACGCCACCTTGGTTAGCTCGATCGCCTCAGCAGTCGAGTTAGCACCAGTACCCGCGACAACTTTAATACGGCCGGCAACCTGATCAACACAGGCCTTGATGACCATTTTGTGTTCATCCATTGCCAAAGTCGCTGACTCGCCAGTGGTGCCCACCGCCACGATCCCGTCGCTTCCCTGCTCTATATGCCACTCGATCAGACGCGACAACGCTTGCCAGTCAATACTGCCATCGCTGTGCATCGGGGTTACCAAGGCAACTACACTACCCGAAATCATGCCGCTATCTCCAAAATTGGTGCAAGCCGCTAATGGTACTGGCCAGTGCCACGCAGCTCAAGGGACAAATCAATGTAAACCAGTTAGGCTTAGCCACTTTCGCGAAACGAATTCACTAAAGCGCAGTCAAAAACCTACTATAAAACCAAGTTTTGCAGCGTTCAGACAGGAGAAAACCCAATGCGTTTCCTAGCCATAGCACTACTGGTCATTTTGGCGCCGATGAGTATAGCCGATCCTTGGCGCACAAACCCCATGACCAAGGTAGATGAGCAATACATGGAGGATAGCCGCAGCGACCTCAACGATCTGAGCCGTATCGAACTCGGCCGAAGTTTTGGTGAAAGTCGTGATAATGACCTCCGTCTAATCCAGACCTTATTAGACCGTAACATCGTCACCAAAGATCAAACCCGCCGCCTCCAAGCAATGGGCATTATCATCGGCGACCACCTGCGCAAAGAAAACAAGCTCAAATGGGTAATTTATGTCGACAGACTAGGCCGTAGCCGAGCGCTAGAAGTCCCGCTCCAAGACGAGGCCATTTTCCCTGTCACCCAAATATCTAGCCGCGCCGCAGTTGCTGCCGACATAAATGTGAAGGCGATATACCAAAATCTGGAAGAAGAAATTAAACGCGCCAAAAAGAAAATCATCGTACGCTAAAAAATGGACAAAAGGTGGGCGTCTGCCAAAGCAGCCCCACTCAGGAAGGCGGCTGAGCAAATCAAACACCTAAAAAATACAACAAAATTGGAATACTAATAAAACTGATCAGGGTTGAACTAACCACCATCCCAGCCACTACCTCAGGTTCCCGCTTATATTGCATTGCCAACAGGTAGTTGAACACCGCTGCCGGGGTAGCCGACTGCAATAGCACGACTTTGCGCTCCAAGCCCTCAAGATGTAAAAAATGCACGGCGGCAAAACCCCCAGCGAGCCCCACCAGCAATCTCAACACCCCAAGACCGACAGACTTTCCCGCCGCTTGCAGCTTGAGTGAACTCAATGACACCCCTAAGGTAATGAGCATCAGCGGGATGGAAAGCCCGCCCAGCAAGCCCAGAGTGTTTTGCAGTGAAAGCGGCAAACTCCAGTGATTAAAAATAAGTAGACACGCGAGAATACCCGCATAAATAATCGGTGAAGTAAGCACACCTTTAACCATTGCCTTGCCGCTGAGCACTGCGGCGCCAAAGGAAAAGTGCGCGATGGTAGTCGTCAAAAATATCCCTAAACCAATTGCTAGACCTTCTTGACCAAAGGCAAAAAGGCACAGCGGCAAGCCCATATTGCCAAAATTACCAAATACCAGTGGCACCAGAAAATTACGCATTTCTATGCGTAATAACAGGCAGGCAAGCGCAGCAAATATGGCGGTAAACCCCAGCATACAGACACTGGCAAGTAGCACATGCTGAAGTAAATCTGCAGAGATAACAGTTTTACCCAGGGTTCCGACTATGAGTGCAGGCGCCCCCACCCACAGCACAATGCGACGCACAAACTCATGATCAAACGGTTGGTGAAACCGCACCCAAAATACGCCAATGGCCGCGCACAAAATGACTGGTAAAATAATAGGGAATAGCGGCGAAATCAGTGACATCTAGGCTCCTGCATCGCAGTCACCAACACAGGCTGCGAGGCGGCATTATCATGGTATCTTAGAATATTTCCAAGCTGATCAGTGATTATCGACAGTATATAAATCACACTATAATCCGGAATACCGAGCGACTCGTACAAACCTGACTCTTTCGCCACTTACGCACCAACCATGGAGCTAAACCGTTAATTATAATGAGCACCTTAAATCCGAAAAAACTCCTAAACAGTAAATGGACCGCTGTTAGACCAGAGCGTAAAGAAAAGCATTTTATTATCCTTGAGACTGAGTACGACGAGGACGGCGTTGTGACGCGCTGCCTAATGCAAGCCGTCATGACCAAACGAGAATTTGAAATTGAGTGGCGCGATCTTAAAAATATTGAGGAATGGCGAGCCGGCTGGCTCTAAGGCCCTGGCCAGCGCTCAACTCAAAATTGATCCGGCCGCAACATTGCGTCGTGGCCACCGTCGACAAAGACAATAGACCCGGCCATAAAACTGGCCTTGCTGCTCAATATAAAGCACACCACATCCGCGATCTGCTCGGGTTTACCAATGGCTCCCATCGGGACGCTGTCACCGAAGTCTTTCATAATCTGCCCGAGGTCTTTATCCGCAAGCACTTTATCGCTCAGCGGGGTATCGATAATACCTGGCGCAACCGCGTTTAAACGCACGCCCTGCCTAGCGTAGTCCGGTGCATTACGGCGCAGCCAGCAACTAAGCGCATGTTTTGAGCCCGCGTAGGCGGTATGGGCATCTTTGCCCTCAATCAGCTCGCAAGCGGCGGACTCCTGATCATCGAGTAGCAAGGTAACGTAATCATCGTGACCGACCATCGCGGCAGAATTTGACGAAATCATCACAACGCTGCCTTTGCGTCGCACCAGTAAATCTAGCACACCCTCGGTCACCGCTACTGCTGCAAAGTAATTAACTCGGCTAATCAAAGACAAAGGTCGAACCGAGGGACCGAGACCGGCGCAGGGAATAAAGCCATCAAGTCCATTAGGCGCAAGGGCGCGAATGCCGTCTATTGCCTTCTGGCGACCCGGCAGATCAGATAAGTCAGCACAGATATCGCCCTCGGCTAGGTCAACCACTATGACTTGGTGGCCAGCATCACGAAGCTGCACCTTGATCGCAGCGCCAATACCGGTAGCACCGCCCGTTAATGCGTAAGTTCCCATGGATTATCCTTATTATTGGCTTATTTATTCGACAGCGATCAAACCCTCATCGCTGGTCAGCTTACTGCGTTCATATTTCAGTGCCGGTGTATTTACAACGTCCGCTAGCGGCGCAGCCACACGAGAGCGCTGACTCTGCTGGGGGTCTGCGGGGCCGTAGAGCGTATTGCGCTGAAACGGCACACGACCGGCGCGGCGAATACGCGCCTCCATAAGTTCTGGCGCAGTTTCCTGACCATGCACCGCACCTGCGGCGCGGGTGATGGTCTCGTTCATCAACGTGCCACCAAGATCATTAACCCCGGCATTCAATAAAGCCTCGACACCCTGCTCGCCCATCTTCACCCAAGAGGCCTGAATATTATCGATTAAACCGTTGAATACGAGTCTCGATACGGCGTGCATCAATACCGCCTCGCGGAAGCTCGGCCCCCGTCGCGACTTACCTTTAAGATAGATTGGCGCCTCTGCGGGCACAAACGGTAAGGGCACAAATTCAGTAAAGCCCCCAGTTTGCGACTGCAAGCGCCGCACTCGAAGCAAGTGTCGCGCCCAAGATTGATAATTATCAACATGGCCATACATAATAGTCGCGGTGGAGCGCAGCCCCACCTTGTGCGCCGCAGTCATCACCGCAAGCCACTGCTCGGTATTTATTTTATCCGGGCACAACACGGCGCGCACTTCATCGTCTAAGACCTCCGCAGCGGTGCCGGGCAAGGTGTGCAAACCGGCCTCTTTAAGCCGTTGCAAATAGGTCTCCAAATCTAAGCCCAATGTTTCTGCGCCCTGCCAAACCTCTAAAGGCGAGAAGGCATGAATATGCATATCTGGCGTCGCTGCACGCAGTGTCGCGACAATATCGAGATAGGTTTGGCCGGTGTACTCAGGGTGTATACCGCCCTGCATACACACTTCAGACGCGCCACGCTGCCATGCTTCCAGGGCGCGCCGGGATATCTCCTCACCGGATAAATCATAGGGTCGGCCGCGCAAATTCTCGCTGAGCTTGCCTTTAGAAAAGGCGCAAAACTGGCACTTGAAATAACACACATTGGTGTAATTAATATTTCGCGTAACTACATAGCTGACCTGCTCCCCACAGCGCTGCTGGCGCAACTGATCGGCAGCGCGGCACACAGCGGAAAAATCGCTTCCACGGGCGCTAAATAGACGCACAATATCATCTTCGCTCAAGGCCTCGGCCCGCAGCGCGCGCTCAAGTAAGAGGCTTATATCAGCGGATACCTGCGCATAGTTTTTTAACAGCTCGGGCTCTGCACGCAGCAAATTAAGCTCGGCGGCAGGAGCATCAATATCTTGACCGGCAACCCAGCTCTCTTCCTTTGGCAAACCCTGTGCGTCGCTATAATGAAGCACTTTGGTATGCAGAGCGGGGTCTAACCAGCGCGTGTAATCACGCACGTATTGAGGGTAAATCGTCAGCCGCTCATGCAAGTGTTTACCGGCACCCGCGGTTTCTTTCGTCAGGGTTTCAAGGTGTGGCCAAGGCGCCTCGGGATTGACAAAATCTGGTGTCAGCGGCGATACGCCACCCCAGTCATTGAGTCCCGCGGCTACCAATTGCGGCAGTACACCGGGGCTCAAATTTGGCGGCGCCTGAATACTCATCTGCGCACCAAAAATTAAGCGCGCAACCGCGATAGTCCAGAGCAATTCGTTCAAATCTGGCTCAGGCGCAGAAGCCATTTTGGTATTCGGCTTGGCTCTAAAATTTTGAACGATGATTTCTTGGATATGGCCATAGCGATGGTGCAACTCACGCAAGGCTAATAGAGACTCCACCCGTTCGAGGCGAGTTTCACCAATACCAATGAGTATGCCAGAGGTGAACGGCACCATCGCACGCCCCGCCCGCGCAATCGTTTCCAGCCGCAGCGCCGGGTCTTTGTCCGGCGAGCCATAGTGAGGCATACCCTTTTCACACAAGCGACTAGAGGCCGATTCGAGCATGATTCCCATTGAGGCAGAGACCGGCCGCAACATCGCTATTTCTGCGTCGTCCATGCAACCTGCGTTGATATGCGGCAGCACATTAGTCTCTGCCAATACCCGAGCTGCAACCTCGGCAAGATATTCCAGTGTGCTGGCAAAGCCCATTGCCGCGAGCGCGTCCCGAGCTGCCTTATATCGCAGTTCCGGTTTTTCACCCAAGGTAAATAGCGCTTCTTTGCAACCCATGCTCTCGGCGACTTTAACCTGCGCCAATACCTGCTCTACAGGGAGGTAAGCTTGCTGTATTTTTTTAGGGGTTTTCGCAAAGGTGCAGTAATGACAAACATCCCGGCATAAATGCGTTAAGGGAATGAACACCTTGCGGGAATAACTGACGCCATTGTAAAAACCGCGATCGCGCAGCGCTGCCGCCGCCAGCATCAGAGCTTGAGTTTCTGACCTGTTCGCCAGTAACACCGCGTGTTCCGCGCTCATGCCATGGTAGTCAACATCAGCCAATAGGGACTCAACTGTCATCGTCTGTATCGCGTTCATACCGCTCTCCACGCTTGTAACGATGTATTAGCGGCTTCGCTACCCAGTTGTCGCAAGCGCTGCGCGATACCGTCTTGATGCAAATACGCCAGGGTTCGCTCAGCGGCAACGCTAGGTACCATCGCCAGTAATCGCAGAAGATCGTCTTGGGTGTCAATGTCTTGCGCCAGCCCCGGTAAGGAGATCACCTGGGCAGGCAGCTGCATGGTCTCGGCTGAGGCGTAATGCGCCGCACAACTGTCGGGACCGTAAGCCAAGACCGGCGCCTTAGCTGGGTCACACACCACGATATTACTGCCGCAGCCATGACTATCAGTGGCAATACTTACCGCCGAAGGATGGGTTTTCATTAATGCGTGATGCTGTTCAATCAGTGTGTTTAATTCTTGATTCCCAAGCAAAGGCAAATCGCCATGCACAACCATTGCTGCAGTAACCCCGGCGCGGTTTTGGGTTAGCTCAGCCATGCGGCGCAATGCCGAATCCACCACGGCATTCAATCCGCTTGCGTCCAAGCCGCGCTCAGACCAGCAATCAATGCCGTAGTGCTCTGCCAACAACTGAGCGGCGGGATCATCCGACACCACCACAATACGTTCGAAACTTGGATGCACGGCCAGTACCGTGAGTACATCCTCAACCATGGCGTGAAATAAACCCCGTCTTTCAGAAACAGTCAAACTGCCCGCGAGACGCTGCTTGGCCTGTACAAAATCTTTTAACGGCAATAGTGCCCACATAGTGTTATACGCTTTTATCCGGTTACTTTTATTATCAATACGTCTCGGCAACTGCATAACCGAAGGTGTTTAAGTGCTATAGCTGGCGGCAAAACCCAACACGGCATCGGCAAGCGCAATCTTACTACTTAGATCGGTCATCAAGGTCGGCGCCACGCACACTTTAATACCTAAGGCCTCAATATCTTCGGCATAGTGTGCATCGGCTTCATCAAGCACATAGCCATCAAGTAAATCACCGTAATACTCCGCTACCGCAAAGGCCGTTGCTGGCATATTAAGTTCACGCATCATTTTTGCCGCCGGCCCCTTCACGGCCCGGCCGGCAATAATAGGAGATACGGCAATCACCGGCGCCGCTGCTTCCATCAGCAAACGTCGGCATCCCGATAAGCTCAATATTGGGTCTATGCTAACAAAGGGATTAGACGGGCAAACCACAATGGCGGCCAGGCCCTCATCCATCAATAAACTGTGCACCTGCGGATTTAATTCCGCGTCGTCCGCACCTTTAAAATGTAATTCTCGCACTTCGGGCTGGCATTGATCACGCACGAAATATTGTTGAAAATCTAACCAGCCCTGATCGGTATTTACCTTGGTTGCAACCGCCTGTTCCGACATCGGTAGCAATATATGCTTTATACCCAAGCCCGCAGTAATCTGTTTTGTCACCGCCGACAAAGACTGATCGGCACGTAAAAGCTGCGTTCGTAATATATGAGTCGCTAAATCTTGATCACCTATTTGAAACCACTCATCGCCGCCCAGTCTGCGCATGGCGATGAGAGTACGCCAAGTTTCATCGCGCAAACCCCAGCCACGCTGCTCGTCATTTAAATCTGCAAGCGCGTACATCACCGAGTCGAGATCGGGGCAGATGCGCAAATCCCAATAATCGAAATCATCACCGGTATTCGCAACAATGGTAAGTTGCTCGACAGCCAATCTTGCGGCTAAACCACGACATAATTTAGCGCCACCAACACCGCCACTTAAGGCCAGCACCTTGCCGCCTACGCCGGCTTCTATGTTAGCTATGCTAGCCATCAGCGAAACATATCCTTTTCTCGATCTCGAATTAAGGCCGCAGAGCCAGCAGTTGAAGGGCGCAATTTTGCACCGCGAATTAAGACTACGGGCAATGCCTCATCACCCTGCCCCATCATAAAAGAGGCCGCCGCCGCCAACTCATCGGCCACCGCAACTTCGGTGACCTCAAGTGGCCGGCCATACAAATCGGCTTCTCCCACTCGATTTTCCAGCGCTTCGAAGCCAGCGGTAGCAATGGCAAACCCGAGTGTGCCATTGCGCCAGGCACGGCCGGCACTGTCATTGATAATAACATTCACGTTAACGCCGGTGCTTGCCAATAGCGAGGAGCGCAACTCTGCCGCACTGTGGTCAGGATTTTCTGGCAACAGTAGCAAACGCGGGCTGTCCTCATTACTATCAATATTAGAGCGATCAATCCCAGCATTAGCGTGGACATAGCCAAGTACATGCTCGACGATAACCACACCCGGCCGCTTACGGATAATCTCGCGAGACTCATTCAACAAAACCTGCATATGACGTTGGTCTTTGTCACATTGTTCTGCTAATTCAACAGCTTCAGCACTAGCCTCTATATCGTTTAAATAGGCATAGCGTCCCTCGGCTTTGGATACAATCTTTTGCGCCAAGACCAATACATCGCCATCTTCCAAGAGCAGTTCTGAGGAAGCCAAAGCCGCAAGAATAAGCGCTGCTATATCATCACCGGGCTCCACCAAGGGAATACCCGGCACGGTATGAAGAACAAGTGGCGACGTCATAACTGGATTAATGATCCAATCCCGTTAATTTAATGCCCGCGTGACATTTATATTGTTTGTTTATAAAGATAAGTAGTGATGTCATGGCCTCTACCGCAGCAGCATTGGCGATGCTTCCAGCATGAAAGCCGCGCAAACCCGCCGCCTCAACCAATTCGATCACCTTAGCGCGGGCTGCTTTATTGTCACCACAAACAAGCACATCGCAATCCATACCTTGCCCATCTTGCAAATGTACTGCTGCCACATTTTGAAATGCCGATACCACACTGACGCCCTCGCCCAGAATATTCTGCGCTATCTGTCCAGCTGAGCCTTCAGCAGGCAACTGCACCCGCGCCACTTTTGGCGGCACTAAAGGCACAGTAACATCGATCAGAATTTTA
>TARA_R110001592_G_scaffold100565_2_pt1 | contig 10996 bp, 8 predicted proteins | sample TARA_R110001592 | Tara Oceans TARA_R110001592 (sample SAMEA4398387) | marine metagenome | biome: Polar Biome; feature: [SRF] surface water layer (ENVO:00010504); material: water (ENVO:00002006), including particulate matter (ENVO:01000060) such as... | depth 5 m | reverse complement strand
ATGTATCCTTTTGTGTCTGTTAGTGGTTTAATATAGATAGCACATATGCTATTTTCTACGGGATGTAGAAAGGGGGATGTGGGTATTATCTCCACATACGCTTCTTTGTGTTTAATTTGACAAAGGTGGTCTATCTTAGTTTGATTTTCTATAAGCCAATACATAAGATTAAGATACTAAAAACTATTTAAGTAGACAAATATTTTAATATCCTCCTCCAGTTGAAGAATTTGAATTAGATTGTTGACTAGGTTCTTCAGTTGTTGGTGTGTATTGGGTAGTACTTATAATATAAGAAGAAAACCCTTTATAGTCTCCAGAATTTAAAGTTTTAAAAATGGAAGATTGATTATATAATGAATTAGCAGATTCATTTGGAGAAATTTTCCATTGAAGGGAAAATGGGGTATATAAAGACCACAATATGGAAGAATCTCTTGAAATTAATTTATCATATGTTTTTTGATCAATTTCTAAATATTTATTCTCATTACTTTTTTTACAAAAATACCTTGTAAATATTTCTCTTTTATAATCATCAGGAGTAGGTAAAGGAGTATTATATTGTGGGAGGAACAAATGGTTGCTTGTAGTATTATTTGGATAAAATACTGTTGTGTCCACTTCTTGTGGGTTTTCATGCAAACCATCATGTCCTTCGTTTGAAAGGTCTATAATATTTACCAATCGAATTGAAGAACCATTAGATGGAGATTTTCCTGTAAATTGGGAATTATTTGATATTTTATAGTAATATCCAGTATAAACTTCTCCTGTTGTAGAAAGAGAAAATTCCTCTCCATCCGTAAAAAGATTTGTTTGAATTTGAGATTTAGGGTGATATTTCATATGTAATAAATATTATGTTAATCTGTATATCCTAACTCTTTTAACATTTTAATTAATTTTGGGGATGGGAAAGGGTCTGTGTGATCTCCTCCTCCCGTAGTATGAGAAAAAATACCAAATTGACCATATCCCCCATATTGTGATGCATTTTCAGCTGCGAGATCTTCAGATGGTTTTGGTTTTCCACCAGGGAGACCAAATACATATTTCCAAACACTTTTACCTGTAATTCCTGATTGAATTAGTGGGGTTCTAGAGATTATGCCTTGTATTAATGTTTTTAATTTAGAAATTTGAACATCAGAGTAGTCTTGGTAATATTGAGAGCCTTCCCATTTAAATCCTAAATCTACTACTTGATCATCAGGAATAACTGTATCCCGAAGATATGCAGGTTTTGTTACAAATTTTCCACCTTTCTTTTTTAATGCTCCATAAGAAGCTATTTCAATTCCTACACCATTAGTATTCCAATTATCACCATGAACACAATATTTATCTTCAGGGATGCCTGAAGCAGCAGTTCCAGATTGATCTACTGCATAGTGTATGCCGTTTGTTCCTCCCCAATCATCTTTGTTAGGGTGATTCTTTCTACCTACATATTCTACTGTGCTTTGTGCGGTACCTCCCCCTGCTGTAATATGAATAGTTATAGATTTAATTTCTCTTATTTTAAATTGTGGTTCAGTTCCTAACCAATAGTTTCCGGGTGAAGAGGGTGTAACTGTTGGGGGAAAACTATTTCTATCAAATACAATTTTAGTGGTTGGTGGGATAGTAAGATTAGGAACAGGTTTTGGGATTATAGTTAATTTTAATTCTGTTTCCCAATCATTATTACTTAAAGAATGGTTAACAGCTGTAACAATAAAATCAAGAGAGTCACTATAGTTTGGTGGTAAAAATCTAGTATTTATTTGGATCTTATTATAAATTTTAATTCCAGAAATCCCATCAACTTTTAAAGTTATATTAAAAGGAATAAAGCCTATATTACCACCATCATTTTTACCTTGTGATAAATTATAAGAAGGGAAAGCCTTAAAATATTCTGTAGCAGTTTCTAGATTTTGTGAGATTAAATTATCAGAAAGATTCATATCTCCTACTCCATCGGGTGACTCTCCTATTGAAGGAAAACCATTTTCATCACCACCTTGTGTAACTACAGAATCGCCTAACATACCAAAATGAGATAAATTAGTAGTAGAAATAATAGAATCTTGATACATATCTATAGCATCCTTAACATGGTCTTTACCTGCTATAGATAATTGATTTGCTGGTAGGAGTTCTGTTTTGAATCTATCCTTAATTCCTTTATTCCATCTAGCAAAGGCTGTAGCTTCAGTTCCTTTAACGTATCCTCCTGCAGTTGCTCCTACAGTTACCATGGTAGCATATGCAGGGGTAATTGCTGTTTTTAAATCAATTTTCCTAACAAAACTACCTATTTTATTTCCATTCACAAAACCAAAAGGATTTATTTGATATTTATCAAAATTTTCAGAATTATTCTTTGATGAATCAACTATACTTAAAATGTTAGTTGTTTCATCTATTACAGGTTCTAAATTATTAACTCCTCCTAAAGCTCTATTTATACCTTCACATATTTGATCTATAAATGAAAAAATCGATAAATTTCCTTTTTTGTCTAAATTAGATTGTAAAGTATCTCCCACAAAATCAAAATTTAAGTACACATTCATGGAATTAGCAGCATTTTTTGATATGGTGTCATCTATTCTCCAATATTCTAAACCTTTAGAATTCTTTTTATGTCCCATATTTGGAACAAAATGACTAAATCCAGTATCAGGTGCAGAGGGATCAGGAAATTTTGTGTCCATAGTTATACAAACATTTGGATCATAAGAACCTAAATTAGGTTTGTATTGCATAATAGATACAAACTTTTTTTGTCCTTTTGGAGGGGTTCCTTTATAATATGCAGGATTATCTTGAGTGTTAATATCTATTATATTAGGATTTAACTCATAAACTGGATTTTCAGTATCTATACGAGATAAAACATTGGATTTGATCATATCCAGTAAATGTTTAAATCTAATATAAAAATTAAAAGATGCTGATGGGTTTTTCGTGTAGAGTCTTACTACATCTACTTTAGCATTTAAATTCGCACTAGCACCATATATGGTTTTTTTTAATTCAACTATAGGATTTGGGAGTTTTGATCCTGCAAATTCCGTATTATAGGTAAAAGTATATTTTCCTCTAATTAAAGTTGGATCATTATTCTTATTAGCATTTTGAAAATCCTTCCAAGGTGAGGAATTGAATAAATTTGCTGTTCCTAGAGCATAATTTCGTGGTGGTGAGTCTTTTTTTTTCGTTACCCCCCCACTATTTTTATAATATGATGAAAATCTTATGCCCCTATATACTTTTTTTTCTGCAGGTGTGCCGTAGAATTTATATTTTTTGTAATCATCACCCAGTGCTACATATCCATCTCCTCTTACTAGAACACGAGGTGCGAATTTATATTTATCCTCACTTGCTAATAACTCAGTTATCTCTCCTGTTATACCCATTTTTCGAAGGCTATCAGTGGTTGGTGATTCTTGAAAAAATTCATTTCTATTAGATTCTCCAGTACTCGCAAAATCTTCAATAAATATAGGTACAATTTTATTTTTAAACTCCTCCCAATTCTCTTTTAATTTATTTACTTGTGAACCATTCCTATCTCCTGTTATAGTAAGAGTAATAGGTGAATCAGGAGATTCAAAAACATCTTTAGTTATGGCTTGTAAAGATCTTGCAAAGTTATTGAGGTTTCGTAAACTACTATCAGAGTTAGGTCTAGTGATAGTTATTGTAATGGGTTCTGGGAAGTTTACATATCCCATTTCTCTGTTATTTCCAGTTTTCCATAGATAATTATAAGCATCTGAAGTAGGTTCAAGAGATTTGGGTTTGTTGAATCCTAATTTAAATGTTAAGGTTAATGTAAATAAAGATGAATCTAAAGTACCATCACCACTACCGCATACATCTCCTACAAAATAATGACTCTGTCCTTTAAATCGGTCTTCAGCAGCTTGGTAAAACATATTATTATCTTCTATACCATTTTTTGCAAAAATACACAAACCTTCACTTGTGATATAATTTACAGCACTCTTTCGTGGTTCGCTATTAAGATATTTATATAAATATAAAAGTGAAAAAATACTATTAGAATTTCTATAAGCATTAACTACATTATCTGGGTTACTTATGGCTACATTTGAGGTTGCATTAGTTAATTCTGTTAAATATAAATTAGTTGCTCTATTTAGAGTAATATTAGATTTTAACGATTCAATAATATCACCTAAACTTATTAGTTCTAAATTTATATCATATGATCCATCTTCATTAAAACTCCAATCAAAATTAGAAACTTTTCCTATAAAACCATCATAGTTTCCCTCAGATTTTTTTCTTTCTTCTTCAATTTGAGGTAAAAGATCTAAGTAGGATGAATTAATATCTAAAGATGAATCAAAAAAGTTATTTTCTAAAAAAGTAGTAGTAGCCCTTTGAATAGATGGGTCCGATCCAATAGAAGAATTACTTTTTAAGTATATGCTATTTCCCCATTCAAGAAGTACAGTGTATCCTAATCTTAAATAAAGTACATCTAAAATTTGAAGTTGAGTGTAGTTTTCAGCTCTTAGTTTTATTCTTGCTTTTTTAAGAGAACCTCTATTTAAACATTTTATGCTAATATCTTTTAACCCAGGCATAGGAACTATACCGAAGTTTTTTGAAATATCGTATGAACTTTCAAATTGGAAATTATCATTAAAACCTTCTTTCTGTTGTAATGTATCACCTTCTAAACTAGAGATACCATTAAATAGTATATGGTTTTTTGCAAGATTCATTCCTTTTAGTTGGGAAACAGCTGTCGCATCATAACCCATATCTTTTAACTTTTCTTCAGTAACAGAAACTCCTGAGGCAAATTTTACCCAAGATGTCTTTGCATTAAAAAATATTAAGTTATCATCGTTTTTTTTCTTTGCTCCTAAATAATCTTGTCTTGTAATTATTTGTTCCCAAACATAATCTTTTAAATCTTCTCCTATTATCGCCATTTTTAAAAACCATTTAATTTGTTATAACTTGCTACTATGCTAGATACCCTATTAGGGGAAGGGATTCTAAGTTGAGCTCCTATTTTTGGGTAAAGTGAATCAAAAGATTGGTTAGGATTAGATTGGGAAATTATCCACCACAAATTTGAGTCACTATAGTAATTAGAAGCTAATGTATCATATCTATCACCTTGCCCAATATATATATAAATATCCGAAGAAGAAGGCGGTATCAAAGGATACTTTACATTTATGTATCTTCTTTTTTCATTTTCTTTAGAAGTTATTGAAGGAACCCTATTATATCTACTCATAATTTAATAAATTATACTTAAGATGGACACTGCCTCAGCAACCTGATTTACAAATTGTTGGTCGGATGTTGATAGTTGGTTATTATTAGTAGTTGCAGGAGTAGGTGGGGTAGGGATAGATCCATAATTAGCCTTATATCCATCACTAGAATTAGTATCCTGTTGATTTTTTAAAGCAATATATTTTTGATTTCCAAATGTAGAATCATCATAATCAAAAGTTGGTTCAGGGGAAAGGGTAGTAAAGTCTTGAATTTCAGTTTTAAATCTATGAATTGGTGTAAATTTCATTGAAACTTTTATTCTATGAGGAACTTGTTTTACAACTCTGTCATCTTCATTTTTTTCTATTTTTCCGTCTAATCCTAAATTTATTTCCCATGGGGTACTTTCCTCTATGTCAATACTTAAAGATTCTATAAATCCTGGTTGTTCGTATAGGTAGTCTCCTAGGGTAAGTTGAATTAGATTACCAGACATATATCCTTCAGGGGAATAATATGGAGCTAGGTGAGAAGCTAAATAGTTTAACTTTTTATATATAGGCATTAATTCTTGTTTAGAAAATGCTACTAAGTTAAATCCTAAATCTATATCTCTATCAAAGCCATTATATCTATAAAACTTTTCTGCTCTACCCATATATTCTTGACTTTTCCAACTTGCTTTGTAATTTTCAGAAAATTTGTCTAAAAGAGCTCTAAAATGTAACCAATTTTTCTTGATGTCTTTTTGACCAATACTTTTATTATCAAATATACCAATTCTAAAATCAATTATATCTTTAAGTTTTGGAGAGGTAGAAGCTTTTGCACTTTTATAAATGGAAGACATATTAATAAGATCCCCATCTATAAGTTTCCCAGTAACTATATCTATTTTTCCTTTTGTGTAGTCAAGGATATTTCCTTTAGTACCACCACTTCTATAATTTAATCTGTTTTCAATATTAGAAAGTTTATAATTTGGAGATAAACTTAAAAAGGTTGATGTTTTTATTGATTTAGGTTTAATTAACCGTTTTCTAAAGTCATCTAGTATTTCAGAATTTTTAATATTAAGTTTTTGATCAGAAACAACATCAAAAATTCTATCTTTATTAAAATCACTATTATCCCAAGTTTCAAAATTGCCAAACTTTTCATTTAAGGACTCTTTTGAGGAAAGTGTACTAACTTTATTTTTTCCTTCACTATCTGTAGCATATTTGATTTTGGTTCTGCCAATTCCTAAAATAGATCCAGGTCCTCCCCCATAGGATTCTATTACATTCTTATTAAATTTTTCTGTATGTATATCTAATATTTTAACAAGACGATTTTTTTTAATTTTTTTGTTATTAATATTTTGATATCTAGGTAGTCTTAAAAGAGGAATTTTACCCGTAGGGTCTATTCCTTGTTTTAAAAGATGTCCACCTATTCCACTTACAGCAGCTTGAGCAATAGTGGAAGTTGGAAGATAAATTCCTCCTTTAATGAGTCCTAAAACATTAGAAACAGATTTAGGTGTTTCAGAACCAAATCCAGTTCCTACTCTTGAAAGTAAATTTTGTTTTGCTATAAAAAGTAAACCTTTAGTTCCATCAAGATAATAGTTAGTAAGCCTTTTTGTATCATCTTTTGCTCTAACAAGTCCATATAGATTACCTCTATTTAAAAAATCTTGACCCCAAGTATCTGATTGGTATCTAACTTTATCACTAAGATTATTTAATTGTTCAATTCCTGGTCCAATTAAAGGGAGATTTATTAATTGGGGATTTTGATCATTAAAACTTACTCCTGAGTCAGGAATAGGAATTGTTATGTAGGGAGTTTGAGATTCAGGAACTAATGCACCTCCAGCATAACCAATGGTTTTTTGACCAAAGGAAACTCCTGAAGAGACAGTATTTGGGCCACCTCCTCCATAAAATTGAAGAGACTGTCCCCCATTTAATATGTCGAGAAGACCCATATTTTATTAAATTGGTAAATTTTGTAAATAAGGTAAATTTTGAGTAGAAGCTCCGGGTGCGTTATTATTATGTCCGGAAGTGCTTGGTATCGAACCATTTGTATCCAGTTGAGATGGAGCAGGCAAAGCATTTGTTATACCATCATTATACGCTGCATATTGGTTACCTACATATGCAGAATTTACTCCATTTAGTGAATATCCTGCATTACCTTGATTAGTAGCATGAAGAGGTGACATAACAGTATTTAATTGGTTTGGTGAGTTTAATTGTTGCCCATTATTTACTGATAAATTTGATCCTTGTGTTTGTAGTTTATCTAAAAGTCCCATAGTTATTGTATTTTATTATAAATATTATATATTATTGAAGAGCAAAGCTATTTTTACCTACTTCTTCCCCAAATGTATTTGGATTATTACCTGTTCCTGCTTCAATTACTTTTTTACCATCTATCCCTACATTAATAGGTCGATTAGCCATTGCCTCAACTTTAGCACTTAATGTGTTTATAGCTGCTACAACTGATGATATATCCATACTCCCTTGGGATTGTGAATTTTGTGATGAACCTCCTTTTTTTCCTCCAAATAAATTAGTTCCTGCTACTACACTATCATCTTTATCAAGTTGGATTGATCCCTTTTCACCTGAAAGCATTATGCCACCTTTAGGGTCAATTACACCATCTTTTACAGAATTAACAGAAGACATCAACAAACCAATACCTGTAGCAGCAGCCGCTGCTGCTAGTATAGCACCAACAACAGGTATTGCACCAAATGTTTTAAAGTTAGCAGAAGTAATTTCAGCTGCTGCTTCTTTTAATGTTTCTGATTTTTGTTTCCTTTTCGCTGCTATTGAAGCAGTTATTCCAGCAAGCATTTGATACGTACCTTTAACTAATTTTGCTGTCATTAAACCACCTATAATTATCATTATTCCTTTTAATCCACCAAAGGCATTAACAATTTTGGTTGCGGTATCAAAAACTGTTACCATTGTTCCCCTTATCTTTTCCATTTGGGTATTTGCTATGATTTGCTCTTCATTGAATTTTTGTTCTTTTAAGTTTTTTTCTTCTTGGATAGATAATTGCTCTAACTGTCTACTTAAAGATTCATCTCCCATAGAGTTAAGGTAAGATTGTCGTTCTTCTTCACTCTTCCCTAACATTTCTCTTTCATAGAGTTGTTCTACAGAATCAGCACTGAGGTCTTTTAAGGCTTCCTGATTAGAAAGCATTTCACCCAAGTCATTTCTTTGCATTCCCATAGCTTTTGCTATAGATTCTTGGGCAATGACATTCATACCACTAAATTCTGCTGCTGTAATTCCTTGTTCACTTAATGCTGTGGCTAAATCACCTAACTCACCATCTAAAGCAGCTTGCCTAGCTTTTTCAAGGTTTAATTCCTTTCCAGTTAATAGCTCTGCTTCTAATTCATCTGCAATAGATTGCTCAAAGTTTAATAGGCTTGAAGAAGCACTTTCCATTTTAGATAAATCTGAGCCTAATGCTTTTGCTGCTGCCATAGCTCTTCCTAAACCTTCTGCTCCACCACTAATAGATAACTGGGTAGCTGCTGAAAGTTTAGATATTTCTTTCATAGCATCCTTTTCATTTAACATTAACTTGCTTTCAAGGCCACGAACTTTATAACCTTTCATTATTTGTTTAGCAGTATCTTCTACATTTTTACCAGTTAATCTTGAAAATTTAAATATACCTTTAGTTTCGTCTGCTGTTAAACCAGATGCATTTTGAAGTTTTGTCATAAGGGCTACATCTTCTTTAAGAGCTGTTCCCATTTCTTCAAACTTAACTTGTGTTCCTAAAGAAGCATTTAAGTTATTTATAGTTTTTCCAATATCTCTAGTATTAAGAAGTACACTTCCAGAAGATTGTGCAAACTTATCCATTGCCTTAGCGGATTTTTCAGCTTCATTGTATGTTATACCCATACTTTTTGCAGTGTCTCCTAATGACTTATCATAATCTTTACCTGCTTCTACTAAACCACCGATTAAGCTACCAATTAAAGCAAGAGGATTTAACATACCCATAAGACTTTGCATGGGTCCATCAAACATCTTATTAAAACCATCTTTTATCTTTTTCCCTTGTTCTGCTAATTTACCTGAGTGTTTTTCAATCTTTTCTTCAGATTTAGCTGCATCTTTTAAACCATTCTTTAAATTTTCAACTTCATCCGCACTTTTTCCTAATAATTTAGCTATGTTTTCTATTGAGGCAGTTTGTCCACCTTGAATACCCTCAAGTTCTTTATTTTCTTTAATAATTTTTTTAATTTCCGATCGTTCAAGTTGCAGAAGATTTTCAATTTTTTTATTTCCTTGAATTCTTTTTATTTCCTCTTTGTTACTTTGCTGTAGTTCTTGGTTTAGTTGTTTTTGATTTTGTAAAGAATCTAGTTGAGAAGATAAAGATTTTTGTTCAGTTTCTACCTTGTTTTGTAAATCTTTTAATTGTGAAGAAGTTAAATCGTTTTGTTTAGATTGGTATTCTGTAAGTTGTCGTGCTGCGTCAGCTATAGAAAGTATAGAGTCTTTACTTTTATCTAACCCTTCAGAAAAGTCAGTTTTACTAAGAGTTTTATCTAGTTCTGAATTAAGATTGTTAAATATATCTTTTAATTCATTAGCATCATCCTTAAGAGCCATAGAGTATTATTTTGTTATAAATATTTAAAATAAAAATTTTTAACTATATTTAATTGGAGAGGAGGAGGATTTAAAACTTGGAGGAGATACTTTTTTAACAGATTTATTACTAGAACCAGGGTGAACTACTTGAACATCTGGGTTTTTAGTATTTTCAGTTTCTGTATTTTCTTCTTCATAGTGTTTTTTAATCTCAAAAAATATAAAGTTTCGTAGATAAATAGGAAGGTTATAAACTGTATTCCAGTCATAACCTCCTTTTCCATGAAAACAAATTTGATGAATTTGTTTATATAATTTTAATTGATTTTGTTTAGCACTAATCAAGGTCAGGCCAAAAAAAGCTAAGTCCAATTGGGAGATTGACTCCAGATGAATTTGGGGTGGGAAAAAAAGTCAGATCTACGTCTGGTTGGGTATTTTTTATATGTTTACGAAGGGTTTTAGAGTCCCTAGCTAACAGCCGTTTATCTACAAATTCTCTAATTTTTGATATATCTCTATCTCCATTAACCGAAGTTATCATAAATTTTAACCTAGTAGATAATTCAGCAGAAGATTCTTTGTTTAATCGTTTTAAACCTTCTAGTTCACGATTAATATTTTTTTCATCCTTATTGGTTAACAGTTTATAAGTTATTTCTGCTTTAGAATAAGGTAAAGTATAAGGAAATTCATTTAATCCCTGAGTAATAGAGGATTCATCAAATGGTTTATTTTCTAGTTGACCTAAATCTACTGTATGTTCTTCTCCTCCATGTTCAAAACTATAATCAGGCCCATATCCAAGTACACGAGCTGCTACCATAATAGCATTTTTATCACCAACTACTAAATTATCATAATCTATTTCTGTTACAATTAATGATTTTAGTAGTTTATCAATTGCTGTACCTTTTTTAATATAAGACTGGTTCATAAGAATATCTTCTTCTTTAGCTGTCATATATTTCATTTCAATAATTCCAGATGATAAGGGGCTTTCTTTTGGATAAACTAATCCTTTGGAAGGTAATTCAACTTTTTCAGTTGGGGTAGTAAATTCACTCATAATTTTTATTTAAAATAAC
>TARA_R110001592_G_scaffold87572_3_pt1 | contig 11001 bp, 8 predicted proteins | sample TARA_R110001592 | Tara Oceans TARA_R110001592 (sample SAMEA4398387) | marine metagenome | biome: Polar Biome; feature: [SRF] surface water layer (ENVO:00010504); material: water (ENVO:00002006), including particulate matter (ENVO:01000060) such as... | depth 5 m | reverse complement strand
CCCCATTAAACTTAAACTTTCGTTCACCATGGCATGTATAAAATCTCGTTTACTATCCCCTTTAGCTAGATTGAAATTAGCATCATAAGGCACCATCCTTTCCAGAATAAAGGCTAATGAAATAAACCCTGCTAATAGTACGAGCAGCCAAAGTTTTGAGTAGTCTTGTGAGACAAGGTAAATAGCGATCCCATTACCTATAAAAATGAAAAATGGTAGGTATAAAAGCCTAATCATAAATTTAGTCATAATTCTTCCAGAGCAATTTCAAGAGGTTTAGTCATACCGAAAAATAATTTCAGTCATTGAAGGTATAGCTTATTGAAAAAAAGACCTGGAGAATTGAATGAATCGGCTATTATCGAGAGAGGGTAAATCACCTTATTCGCATAATGTACCCAGCTGCAAGCTAAGCGGATAATATTAAGCTTGTTTATGGTGGCTTGCGGTCTTGGAGGCCTGAACTCATAGTCAGAGCTTTCTAACAAACCCAGTCGTAGCCTCTGCTTTCGATATCAGAGAAGCATCGAAAGCATTATCGATGCAGCCACGACAGATTTGATGATTTAAGTTTGCTCAGTTGTAGTCTTGAAACTTAGTGAGAATGTGAGTGCTCCTGCGGCTCATCAGCCGGTTGCTGCCTGAGGAAGAAATATTCGCTGATCAAGATAAGCGCCATAACTCCAGCGGCGACGAATAAAACGAAGGGGTCCGAGCTGATTTTCACCCATAGAAAGCCACCAAGGATGATCATATCAAGCACAATTGCTGTGATCGGAATCACCGGATTTACACTCAACTCTTTTCTCAAATGGCGTAACACACCCCAATGGATGGCGATATCCATGATCAGATAGAAGATGATACCTAGCGCTGCGATGCGGGTCAGGTCAAAAAAGATCACCAGTAACAAACCCAGGACAATGGTATAAACCAAGGTATGTTTCTGGATACTGCCAGGCATGTGAAAGTGACGATGCGGAACCAGTTTCATCTCAGTCAGCATTGCCAACATTCTTGAAACGGCAAAAATACTGGCAATGATGCCCCCCGCGGTGGCCAACATGGCCAGTATTACCGTAAACCAGACGGCATATTCTCCCAAGGCCGGTTTGGCGGCAGCAGCCAACGAATAGTTACGTGTTGCGATAATCTCTTGCAGGGACAGGTTGCTGGCAACTGCAAAGCCCACCAGAGCATAAATCACCACGCAGAGAGCGATTGAGATCGTAATAGCCCGGCCCAAATTGCGGTGCGGATCTTTCAGCTCCGAACCACTATTGGTAATGGTGGTAAAGCCTTTGAAAGCCAGAATCCCAAGCGCCGTCGCACCAAGAAAGCCGGTCAAGGTCGCATCAGTATCTACCGCTGTAAAATTCACTTCCACTGTATCCGCCACTAACACACCGACCACGCCAAACAACACAATGCCGCCAATTTTGATAAAGCCAAGGGCCGACGCGACCCCTTCGATCACCCGATTAGCGGACAAATTGATCAAAAAGGCCACCAGTAACAACCCTACCCCCAAGGCTGGAACCAACATGCTACTGTCGTCGATGTCGAACAAGCGCAGGGTATAGGAACCAAAGGTTCGTGCCAGAAAACTCTGGGCGATCACCATTGAAAAATACATCAATAAGGCATGAAAGGCCGTTGGCAGCGTGCGGCCATAGGCTTTGACCAGGTACATGCCGATACCGCCTGCAGAGGGATAGGCATTCGACAACTTGACGTAAGAATAAGCACTAAACGAGACAATCAGCGCAGCGGAAAGAAATGCCAAGGGAAACAGGCTTCCGGTCATCTCGGCCATCTGGCCGGTTAAAGCAAAGATGCCAGCGCCAATCATGACACCAGTCCCCAAGGCAACTGCGCCAATCAGCGAAAGGCTATCCGCGCTGTATTTTGACGTTCTATCGGGTGTTTTTTTCATGTTATTCTCCATTCTATTCTTCATTCCAAGTGTAGAAGTTAAGAGTGCTGCATCTCATTAAGATAGATGCAATTCGTGCAAATGCCTCAACAAGCTATCTTTTAATAAAATTGATGATTTGCTTCATAAGGCTGATATAGGGTCTAGAAAATCTTTTATCGAAACTACTGTGCAAGTTATTATTTTCTGAAGTCGAGTTCTGCTTATAGAATTCCTGAGCATATTTACGATTGATCTCTCCCCAAACCAATGCCATTTTCCGCCTATTTTCAGGCGCAGTGAGTTTTTCTGTATGATTGAAATTCAAAAATAAAGCATTGTTGATAGAAACCCAGAGAGAAATAATCCGAACGCCGAGAAAATTATCACTCTTAGCGCAAAGCACTGAAGGGATTAATAGTTTGGGAAATAAGTAATGTAAGTTATTTAACTCGCCTAAGATAAACGCCATATTCCACGTTAAATATAAATTTTTCCATTCGTTACTCAGGTTGATAACCGGAAAAAAATTATCGCCAAGCAATGACGTATAAAAATCACCTTGTGCATTTTCAGGATAAACCTTTCTTAAAAGATATTCTTCAGGGTGACAGTGTTTTAAGACATCATCAGCCAAAACATGCGCAGCCATGGCGTTCATAGAAAAGCCGTTTTTATACTCTGTGGCTGCTGCTTCGTATATATTAATTCGCAACCAATCATGACAAAGACAATGGCCTTTTTCACACAATGGAAGTAACAGTTTATATTCGAGAAATGAAATTTTTTCTTGTTCATATAGTTCATTAATAGCTTTTTTTGTGACTTTACCTCCTGCAAGTTCTCTACTGACGCGGAAATAAACCAAGGCCATATCTAAGGAAATGGCCTTTGCTGAACCAAAAAAGTTTAATGAGCCCGGGAAGGTTTTTAAGAAGGTTTTAAATTTATGTTCCCGATCAATACCTATCTCTTTTTCTTTTAGGTGAACATGTTCGACATACTCATCGTAAAACACCGTGCTATTACACATTGCGGCGGTGATGGCTTCCAAAATAAAAGCAATATGAACGGATTTAGTTATATAGTGAGACTTGGCTAACCATTTTTTTGTTAATGCGATATTCAAAAATTCAATGATCGCTGGTCCATTATTAACAAGCCCCCACTTAATATTTGAAATCATTGGCCCAAGCGCTTGGGATTGCGAACTGATTTCCTTGAAAAACAGTTTCATGGGTAGATAGGATGTTTGAAAATCATCTAACTTGATTTCAGTCAGGATCTCACAAATCATTGGAACATCTGTGTTCATCTCGTACGATAGATCTAACTCACGAATGACATCATCTATCACCTGCTCTGACTGCTCTGTATTCAGTTTCATAATCTCCACTCTCTGATTGTAAAAATAATAAGACAACTACAACCAGTGGCGTGCAATCCAACCAATCCATTCTGCTAGCCTTGATATAAATGATCTATCTAGCCACGCTTTAGGTTGTATTTGTTTTGCATCCATAAGGTCATCAAGAAAAATGGATTCGAGCTGTTCGTTCAGCTCACAAAAACTTGCCGCTAAGTTAAGTTCATAATTAATAAACAGACTTCGATAGTCGAGATTGGACGTGCCTACCGTACACCAGTCTGTGTCTACGATGAGTGTTTTGGCATGTAACATTCTTGCTTGATACTCGTAAATGCGCACACCTGCCGCCAATAAATGGCTATAGCTAGCGTGAGCAGCCCACCGTACAATCGGTGCGTCTGTTTTTCCCGGTACCAAGACCTTGACATCGACACCTCGTTTAGCCGCTCGGCATAATTCAGCTTGAATTTTCCCGTCAGGAACAAAATATGGTGTCGTTAACCAGATTCTTGTTTTTGCCCTTCTTAATTGTGAACTAAGCAAGCAGCGCAATAGATGCCCACAATCACGACTATAGTTGTTCAACAAGATAATAGGCTGATTATCGGTATCACAAAGATAGTCCGCAGTTTGATAAGAAAGAGACAGAAAAGACTTTGCGGCTTGGCTAGCAATCGGGCCAGTTAACCTAAGATGAGTGTCACGCCAACGCATGCTCCCTGATACTTTACGCGAGTTTAGGGCATCAATATTAAAACCACCTAGGTATGCCACAGCTTCATCTACTACCAGCAATTTACGATGATTGCGTCGGTGAAAAAGCCATGGTTTTAACCATTGAAAAGGCAAGCATCGTTCAAATTTAATACCTGAATGACGCAGCTGTTTAGCAAGCCCTCCGGGCCAGCCCAAACGTGAGCCAAATGCATCTACTCTGACTCGAACTGCTACACCTCGATCTTGGCAAAGTTTTAGAACATCTATGAACTTTCGACCAATCTCATCATCTGAAAAAATATAGGACTCTAGCCAAACAGTATGTCTTGCAGATGCTATATCCTCCCACATAGCATCATACAAATAATCACCTTCGGTAAAGATGGTGATTGCGTTACCATTTTTATGCACAAGGCTTTTTGTTTCACTGATCATTCTCTAAAAAACACCTGGTCTACCTTCATTGACCTTATAAAGCCCATAGATTTAACTTTCAAGTAGCACCAACTTATTGGGCAATTCATTTTTATCTGAGGTGGCCGGATAGTGTTCCGCTAATAGTTTCCCGCAAGCTTGGATACATTCTTGAAAACCTTCATGTACCTGATTATTTTTTACGCGCTTAATAAAAGCTGAGACTATCGACTGCCACTGTTTATCACTGATTTTCTGCGCCACACCTTGATCTGTGAGTATTTCCACATAACATTCTTGGGCTGAAACAAAAATCAAAACGCCTGATCCATCAATAGTATGATGTAGTTTATTTTCCATAAATTGCCGGCAAGCCATATTTGCCGCACGCCAGTAGCGGATATTTTTAGGGATAATACGGCTAAGAATGGGGGGCCAACGACATAAAAACCATACAAAAATGAAAACACCAAATTGCCATAATAATACGGTATTTAAGTGCCCCCAATAGTGGGTAAAAGCGAGTAATAAAGGAGAAAATAACGCAATTAATGCTGCCCACAATGCTGGAATGTAATAATAATCATCACTTCGTGGTGCAAGCACACACACGACTTCTGCATCGGTTTGTTGTTCAATTTCACCTATAGCTTGAGCGACCTGCTCTTGTAATTGTTTTGTAAACTTCATTACCAACCTCCCGAGGCGCCACCGCCACCAAAACTTCCGCCGCCACCACTAAAACCACCACCGCCTCGATGAGATCCACCATGATGTCCATAAAAACCTCTTCCGCCAAAACGTCGTAAAAATATCAGTGGAAGAAAGAAGATAAACCACCATGGAGGAGGCTCTTCAGCTTGTTTTTGAGGTTTGTTAAATTGATATTGTCCCCCCAGCACTTGGATAATAGCCACAGCACCCTCACCAATACCTTTTTCAAAATTGCCTGTGCGAAACGAAGGCAATATCACCGTCTGAATTATGTTATTCGAAAGCGCATCGGTCAGCGTGCCTTCCAGGCCGTAGCCAACCTCAATACGAACCTTACGCAAACTAGGTACAACCAGCATGATGACGCCATTATTTTCACCTTTCTGGCCAATGCCCCACGCCCTGCCCAGTTGATAAGCGTATTCTTCGATGCTAATTTTTTGCAGATCTTTCAAAACCACAACCACGACCTGATTCTTTGTTGCCGTTTCGTGTGCTTGTAGCTTTGTTTCGAGTTTTAGGGCGACATTTTTATCGAGTAAGCCCACTTGATCGACTACTCGCCCGGTGAGCTTGGGAAACGCTACAGAGTTTGTTTCTGCCATTAATGCGAGACTAGCTAGCAATAACACCAGCCCGATAAGAGCGCGCTGTAGTTTATCCATCGAAATTTACCTGAGGTGCGCGTTCGGCATCCTGGCTAGTCGCTTCGTAGTTTTCCCGAAGTGGCATGTCACTATAGAGAATCGAATGCCAGATACGCCCGGGAAATGTTCTGATTTCGGTATTATATTTGCCGACGGCTTGGATAAAATCTCGTCTTGCTACACTGATTCTATTTTCAGTGCCTTCGAGTTGAGATTGAAGTGCTAAAAAGTTTTGATTGGCTTTTAGATCAGGGTAACGCTCTACAACGACCATGAGTCTTTGCAAGGCAGAACTCAACTCACCTTGTGCCGCTTGAAATTTCTGCAATAGCTGTGGGTTATCAAGTACATCTTTGCCTAACTGGATAGAGCCAACTTTCGCTCTGGCTTCAGTGACGGCCATTAGCGTGTCTTTTTCATGCGCTGCGTAGCCTTTCACTGTAGCCACAAGATTGGGCACGAGGTCGGCTCTGCGTTGATATTGATTTTCCACTTGTGCCCATGTTGCTTTTGCCTGCTCATCATATGTTGGGATATTATTGATCCCGCAGCCACTTAGCCAAGGCAGAGTCAACAAGATGAGTAATAGCGAGCGAGTCGCGATGGGCTTTGCTCTCCATGGGGTAAATATCGATATTTGCATTTCTTTCTCCTTTATAATTTTCGCAAAAACGGGGTTGATTGTTATATCAAGTGATCGACAACTAAGCCCAAGCTAATTCCAATTAGAAATGTGATAAAGCCCATGGCAAGAGGTAAACGCATTGCCTTAGCACCGACAACCAATACTATAGAATATTTAAAAATCAGGTTGGCAACATAAGCAATAATGACAGCAATCATGGCTGTTTGTGCACTGAGTGTTTGGCTAGATACTAACTTTAAGTTTGATATGGTGATGGCATCCAGATCAGTCAAGCCAGAAATAAAAGCCACTAAGTAAACACCTGTTTCAGCGAATACATCATTCATCCACGATGCTAAAAGTAACACTACAACATAGCCAAGTGCGAAGCCAAGTGCCGTTTTTAACTCTGCTGGATTTCCGAGCTCTAATTTGGGGAACGAATCTTGGTTTTTCATAGCATAGCGATACCATCCGTATACATAGGCGCCACCAAGAACAGTACCGCCAAGCAACCAAGGAATTATAAGACCAAGTATGGAAGGCTCTATAACCATAACAAGAATACCCACGCGAACAAACAGCACCATATGTGAAAGCAAAATGATAGTGCTGGCAGCCGGAGAGAAGGAGGGTACTTTTTTGCTATACCTAGAATAGACAAGAGTCGTGGCGGTAGTAGAAACTAAACCTCCAAATAGCCCAATGATCAATAATCCGGCCTTGCCATCTAGGCAACGTAGTGCAACATATCCAGTAAGGCTGAGGCCACTAATCAAAACCACTAACCAGCCTGTTTGATACGGATTAAACACCCCATATGGCCCGTATGTTGAATCAGGAAGTAAAGGCAACAAGATAAAAGCCACTGCCGCAAATTGGAAAAAAGAACTGATATCTTTATCTGTTAGCTGGTTCGGCATACTCCTTAACTGGTCTCTAAAATACAAAATAGCCGTGATGGCAACAGCCAAACTTGCTGGCAATAGGGGATGCCCAAGCCATAGTGCATACCCCAGACCAAAGGTAATCATACCCGCCATAAACGTGGTTGTTTCTGGATCTTCAGAGCTAGATTTTGCTTGTGCAAGTAAAAGAGATATACCGACAAACACCAACATGGCTATAGCCAGCCCATAATGTTGATTCTGTGTTACAACATATCCTCCCAATGCACCAAAAACAGAGATTAGCGTAAAGGTTCGCAGACCCGCAATTGAGTTGTGATGACGCTCCCGTTCTAACCCGATTAAAAAACCGATTCCGATGCTTTGTGCAAACAAGATTAGGTGGGATATCTGTAATTCATATTCTTTCATAGTGATATTAGCAGCTAGCATGTCGGATGATGATAGAACGTGGTCTAAGACACAAGTCAAGCCCTAATCACTTACACTAGGGTTTATCTATTTATTGTTACTTTAAACGTCAAGCTGTATGAGTTTATTGGGCTTCATTGGTAGAACGGAAATTATAATGGCGATAATAACAATTATGACACCGCTCCATTGCCAAGATGATAAGGACTCTGCAAAATAGACCCAGCCAAGTGTCAAACCAAAAATGGGGGTTAAAAAACTAAATATATTTAGTTGACTTAAAGGCGCTTTATCCATTAACCAATACCAAAGTAAAAACGGCATTGCGGTTCCCGGAATAGCCAAGCCCAAGAGTATCCAGAAATAGTTTAAATCTTCCTCAAATAACACCTTGATGTCCAAAGGAGAAGCCAAGAAAAATAGCGGTAGCGCACCAATCATTAACTGAGCACCCATGGCGTAAAACACATCGATTTTATTTGCAAGTTTTTTAAGTAAAATGTTGCTTATAGCGATGCTGATTGCTGCGCTAATAACATACATGATACCTTCCAGCGTTTGGGTATTAACGTCTACAGAACCATTTATGCCAATGGCTATAATACCAACGAAACCCAAAATAATACTGATGCGCATGGCTTGTGTGATGTGTTCTTTTAATACAATCCCTGCAATGATACTGGCTATAAGTGGCTGGGTATTTGTCAATACGGTGGCTAAACCAGGTGAAATCATACTCCCTGCATAAAACATACCCCAAAAACCAATCGAGGTAGCGGTAATGCCGATAACGGAGATACCAGCCCAGGCACGTAAAGACCGTGGAAACGGTCGTTGCAAAACAAGAGCACACAGTATCAAAAAAGCTCCTCCTAATAGCGCACGTAAAAAAGCTGTTTGCATCAAAGGCGCATAAGGAATACTAAGTAAGATTAATGGATAACAGATTGCCCACAGGAGCATTACCAAACTAGAACCCAAGACGACAATAATCATCAGAGTAATAGTCTTCTTTTGTGGCAACAAGCCAACATATAATTAATCCTAAAGAATGCCATTTACATTATTAATCTGGATTGGCTCAAACGAAGCAAAATAATTTCAGACTTACTTAAGCAAATTAACCTTTATTTAAACGCTATCATCAAGTTTATAGGGTGCGCTCGCGCGAGCACTCATCGCATCCAAATAATGGTGCGCAAGCACACCCTATAGGCTAAATCGAAGGCACTAGTTATACACAGAATTAGAAATATTACCTTCATATATGCTTAAGTAAGTGTTAGCCCTGCTTCACTCTCTTTCGCTCTTGGTACTGAATTACCCAGCTATACAGCACAGGTAATACTAATAAGTTAAGCAAAAGTACTGTCAGCATCCCCCCTAACATCGGTGCAGCAATCCGGTGCGTAACATCAGAGCCCGTTGCACTACTCAACATAATGGGCACTAAACCGACCATCGTTGAAATAGCAGTCATCGCCACTGGGCGAACTCGCTTGGAGGTTGCAAAAACGGTCGCTTGCTTAATTTCAGAAAGGGTTAACGCTGTTTTAGATGCTGCACGTCGTTTAGCAATTTCTGTATCGATAAAACTCAATACCAACACCCCTATTTCCGCTGCCATGCCAGCTAATGCGATAAAACCTACGGCAACAGCAACAGATATATTATAGCCATAGGAATAAACCAACCAAATTCCACCCACTAAACCAAATGGAATCGATAACATCACCACAAGAGGTTCAATTATATTTCTAAAATTAAAATATAAGAGCAGAAAAATAATCAATAAGGTAACAGGTGCCACAATCCTTAAGCGTGCTGCAGCACGTTCCATATATTCAAATTGACCAGACCAGCTCACCGTATAACCGGCAGGAATAGTGACCTGTTCTTTTAGAGCTTGTTTGGCTTTCACCACATAACCACCAATATCCGTAGTAGAGATATCAACATAAATCCATGCATTTGGCCTGGCATCTTCACTTTTTATCACCGGGGCGCCACGTGTATATTTTAATTCAGCAACCATCGCTAACGGTATCTGACTACCGGTTGGCGTTGGAATCAATACCCGACTTAATGCTTCCATATCTCCACGGAGTGCTCTTGGGTAGCGTAGATTAACAGGGTAACGCTCTAAACCTTCGACCGTTTGCGTAATATTCATCCCCCCTATAGCGCTTTGAATAACATCCTGAACAGCACCCACTGTTAGTCCGTAACGAGAGGCTTCCTCCCGATCAACATCAAAATCCAGATAATAACCGCCAACAGCTCTATCGCCAAAGGCTGAGGTGGTTTCTGGCAAACTCTTCATTGCTTGCTCAATATCAAGTGACACTTTTTGCAGTACGTTCAAATCCGGCCCTGACACTTTAATGCCAATAGGGGTTTTTATACCGGTAGACAACATATCAATTCGGGTTTTAATTGGCATTGTCCAGGCATTTGCCACACCTGGGAATTGAATCGCCTTATCCATTTCTTTCATTAATTCAGCCGTAGTTTTATCCGGATCTGGCCATTTATCTTTCGTTTTTAAGCGTATCGTCGTCTCCATCATGGACAACGAGGCCGCATCAGTGGCTGATTCTGCACGACCTACTTTTCCAAACACATGATGTACTTCAGGAAAGGTTTTTAATATTTTATCCGTCTGCTGCAGTAATTCTTTTGCTTTAGTAATCGAGATTCCGGGAAAGGTGGTTGGCATGTAAAGAATATCACCTTCATCTAAAGGGGGCATAAATTCACTGCCTAATCTGGAATACGGGTAGTACGTTGCAGCTAATAACACCGCAGCTAAAACAAGGGTGACACCTCGCCACTTCATCGCCAAACTTAAAACGGGTAAGTGAATCTTGTGTAACAGGCGGTTAATGGGATTTTTTTCTTCGGGCATAATTTTACCGCGAAGAAAATACCCCATCATCACCGGTACTAATGTAATAGCTAGAATCGCAGAGGCCGCCATAGCGTACGTTGCGGTAAATGCCAAAGGGCTAAACAAGCGGCCTTCTTGTGCCTGCATAGTAAAAATAGGCAGGAACGAGACGGTAATGACCAGCAAAGAGAAAAACAAGGCGGGGCCTACTTCACGACTAGACTCGCCAATCACAGCCCAACGTTCTTCATTATTTAATTCACGACCTAGTTTATCACGTGCTTTTGCCAGACAAGTATGGGCATTTTCAACCATCACAATCGCGCCATCGACCATGGTGCCGATAGTAATCGCAATCCCCCCTAATGACATGATATTGGCATTCAAACCT
>TARA_R110001592_G_C13188161_1_pt1 | contig 11002 bp, 11 predicted proteins | sample TARA_R110001592 | Tara Oceans TARA_R110001592 (sample SAMEA4398387) | marine metagenome | biome: Polar Biome; feature: [SRF] surface water layer (ENVO:00010504); material: water (ENVO:00002006), including particulate matter (ENVO:01000060) such as... | depth 5 m | reverse complement strand
TGCTTATCTGATTTCTGATTTAGTTCGATATATTGCGGATCATCCAAAAGTTCATCTGCTAAGCCCCTTAGGCCTTTGTTTGCTAAGGTTGCAGAAAAGAATTGTGTTTGGATACGCTGTTCGCAATGTGAGGCTATGGCTAAGATATCTTCACTGAATCCCATATCTAGAAGCCTATCAGCTTCATCTAATACAAGAATTTTAACAAATTCTAAGTCAATCAAATCTCGAGCCATTAGCTCTAATAATCGACCAGGGGTAGCAACAATAAAGTTAGCGGGTTCTTCCACTAATTTAGTTTGTTTCTTGATATCGGTACCACCACCGATATGCCCCAAGGTAATAGGCGTTAATCGCGCAAGAACTTTTGCTTGCTTAAGAACTTGTTGAGCAAGTTCTCTTGTAGGCACCAAGACCAATGCCTGAATTTCATGATGGCTTTCATTCTGGAGAAGATGTTCAAAAATAGGCAGTAAGTAAGCGGCTGTTTTCCCGCTGCCGGTTTCGGCACTGACAAATACGTCTTCCCCGCTAAGAGCCGCTTCGAAGGTCGCAATCTGCACGGGTGTTGCTTCTTTAAAGCCTGCTTCTTCAACTGCTTGAGCTAATCGACTATCAAATTCATTAAACACTGTTTTATCCCCATTAAAATCTGGGCTTATCTTAACAAAGTTCTTGAAATAGACGTTAGATTAAAATGAATTCTTCTTTAATTAACATCAAGGCAAACTTGTCACTTAATAGAGGCTACCGCCAAGATCAAGCTGCGTTAAGTAAACTCGTGTATCAAACTCTAACTGATGGTACTCAGGCAGCATGTGTTCGCATAAGTGATAAAAGGCTTTATTGTGTTCTTTTTCTTTTAAATGCGCTAATTCATGCACCACAATCATTTTTAAAAATGGCTCAGGCATCTGTTTAAAAATGGCACTTATCTGGATATCGCTTTTGGTTTTGAGTTTTCCACCATGAGCACGGGTATGAACTCTATGCATACCTAATGCATGCTGAATAACATGTATCGAAGCGTCATACCTTATTTCAGTTAAGGGATTAGACTTTTTTAGATAGCGATTTTTCAAGGTCAGTACGTATTCACGTAGCAGTTTGTCGTTATTAAAAGAATGTGCTTTTGGATATCTCGATAATAAAACCTCAGCTAAACGCTCTTCGTCGATAAGATGTTGAATGTTAGCTTTAAGCTCGTCTGAGTAAGCGGAAAGATATTTCATATTTATGCGTTTGATAAAAAGAATCCCCGATAAACGGGGATTCTTTAATACTTAAAGTGCTTGGTAGATAAGAGGCCCAAAGGCGACGATTAAGAGCACCGAGCCCATCGTCATCATAGGCATTAGTACTCTTTCATAACGCTGGTAGAAGGTGCCATTTGCCACTTCAGCATCGGCCAGCAACACCTCTTCTTCACCCACAACTTGTCGAGCTAGAAGATGATTAAGTGCGACAGGTGGACTTAAGTAGCCTAATTCAAATGCTACCAGGGTCACCATCCAGAAGTGGATTGGATCAATACCGTTGGCATAAGCAATAGTCGCTATTGTCTGACTCACCAATATAACCGCACCAAAGGCTTCCATGATCATACCCATCACTACCAGAGCACAGACCATAACAAACATCGCAGTCCAGACAGAGGCGAAGTCACTTGGGAACATCTCAACAACGCCACTTCGTTCGATCATGCCGCCCAAACAGATACTGGCACTGACAAGGAGTAATAATGCACCTATTTCAGCTGTAGTTTGATTCGTCGCCGTACGAACACAGTACTCAATACCCTTATGAGGCTCTGTAGTTTTGCCATCAGCACTGATAATTTCTTTCTTGGTTACATGCTCATAAATTAAGATCGCTAGCATCATAACAGGCAGAATACGTGCAGCTGAAAACTCATCTAATTGAACATTCAATGCGTACTTGTAGAAGAAAACCACACCTACCATTCCAGCAATATAAGGAATAAGAGGGCGGATTTGAGAAATCATCTTAGGTAATGCTTCACCAACAGATGCAAGCTGTATTTTACTTTGACGATTGAAGCACATCACCATCACAAAGAACATGAATGCACTTAAAGTGAAGACCCAGATTCCCCAACCAAATAATTGATCAGTTGTCACTTCACGGTTCATAAATGCAATAACCACAACAAGTAAACATGGACGTAAAACTACACCCATACTTCCCGACATAGCTGTTGCCGCTAAGGCTAGGTTTCTACGAGCACCTGCAGCCCGAATTTCATGATAGATAACCGCACCTGCAGCGATGACGAAAATGCCTGAGCCACCGGTATAGGCTGTTGGAATTGCTGCTAGAACAACAACAAAGAACGCTAGCATTTCAGGCGGCATCTTCCATGGTTTAAATAGTCCCAGCACCATCTCCGCAAAACGCGTTTGCTTCAGAAGCATACCAACCCAAACATAAAGACCAACATTAAGGAACATGTCAGCTAAGTCCATCAACTTATTTAAGTAGATACCTATGCCTGCGGTGTGACCTTGAGTAAAAAAGAATACTGCGGTGATCATTGCCATCGTGGCATAAAGAGGAATAGAAAGAAGTGCGTGACCAATACTACCGCCTTTTTCTAATGTTTTTGATGCATTGAAGAAGTTGTAGATACTGACAATAAGCAACAAGCCAAGACCATAAACCCAGAAGTTATGTAGCATAGCTTCTTCAGGTGCTGTCTTTGTTCCATCAGAGTGAGCAAGTTCTTGGAAGGCCAAAGAGGAAATAAGCAATATTGAGTTAGCAGCAATTTGCGCTATACCTGATACATAATGATCAAGTGAATGTAATATTGGCCTCATCGCGATATGGTGCCGCTTCATCGTCGCTGTCATTGCACACAATAACACTAGAACTACTAAAATGAATTTCTGAGAAACTAAACCAACCCCAATCAGTTCAGAGACAAATAATTCAACAGAACGAAAAGCCGAAACAGAAGGGGTAATTCGACCCATAATATCGTCGTAAGATATGACTTTGTTAACGCAATCTAAACGAGCATTTTCAATTGATGTACGAATTAAATCAGGATCAATTGGAGCGGCATCAAAAAGACCTAAGCCTAAACCATCATCTTCCTGATTTTGCTCGATTCTTTTCTGAAGCTGCTCTTCAACATTTATATTTGGATCACAGGTAGGTTGTGCAGGATCAACACGAAGTTTGTAATATCCGGGCCAATAATGTTCACCAATCTGCAATATCTGATTATGAATATCACTACTAGTACTAAATAGAACAACCAGAAAGAGTAAGATACAAGCTGGTAAAGATGAGAACCACTCTGCAAATGAACGATTACTTTGTGTATTGGAAGCCACGGATTTCCTTCCCTCAGAAAAATGAATGGGTTTATTTTTATAAAAAAAATGCCGGTAGATTATACCGGCATTTTCTTATACCACACTAGCTTAGTGATGGCTTTCTTTTCCAAAAAGAATGTATTTCAAATGAGTCAAGTCACAATAAGTGAACTCACTCTCAATTACTTAAAATAAATCATCAAGATCTACAGTATCAATATCATCTGCAGCGCTCTCATCCCAGAAAGTTCCTAACTGGCCAACAGGTGTCCTATGTCCCACTGCTTCCGTCCACATTCGGTCTGAAACTCTAGTAATACCTTCTGTTGCTGCAGCATCTAACAATCTATATTGAGCAAAAGCAGGAGTCTCTGCTATTTTCTCTGCATGACGCTTAATAACCGCTCTAACTCGCTCCATATCCCCTTTAGAATAAGCAGCAATGATGTGAACTAAGTGCGTTAAACGAATATTCGCATTCTCACCAATAATATCGGCCTGTTCTAAACGCTCCCAGGCATTTTCACCCTCAGGTAAAGCACCTGGCAATAAACTCCAGACAGCTGCTTTAAATGCTAAAGGTATACCGAACCACTTCTTATTATCAAGACAACCAACGGCACGCTCTGCTTGCGCGGCAATGTTCTTTGGAACACCCGTACCAATCCCCGAGAGAATGTCATGATTTAACGCCTGAAGACCATCTAACAAGCCTGCAAGCCATACAAGTTGATCGAATTCTTGCTCTAGATCTGGGCATTCGCCACCAATCTCTTTTCCATCATTAAATTTAATCAGTGCTAGCCAGCCAGCATAAAAACGCTTTGCAGCTTTTACGTGATGGTGTTTTTGAGCGATTAAAGCGTCTTGAGCCATATCTGGCATTTGAGCTCTAATATAACGCAAATAAGCTAACTCTTGTTCAAATGCCCGGCCTTCCTCACAACCACCACTCGCTAGACCTAGCATTATTTGAAGCTCCAATGGCTCGTCAGTAATACGACCCACGGCAGCAACCATACCACCTAAAGCTTCAGCACCAGCACAACCAGCACCCATATCGTCAGATGTCAATAATTCTGGAACAATGTGAGCTTCTCCAAGCAATGTTAAAGCATCACCTGTAGGCTTAATCATGGGCTTAACAAGAAACTGGTTAATTGCCTTACAACCACCTAAAAAAGTTGATAACACTATAGAGAGGACAATCCATTTGAAAAATGTATGACTGTGATTCAGCTTCACAATAAACTCCTAAACGACATATTTTTGACCAGTTTCTAAACCAACTGAGGATTATCCATGAGTTAATGTATTTTTTGTGAGATAAACAACACAAAGCTATAAATTCATGGGAAATTTATAGCAATTTTGAGATATAGCCTACATAGAGCATGGCATTGGAACCAGTAAACATCTCAAAAACTAATTTTTAACTTATTTTTTTAAAACCTACGTTGAAAGCTTTCTAATCTCGACTATCTTTACACAGGAAATGCGCGTTCTTGTATATCCTGAGCGCATTTATATCATCCATCATAAAGGCCTGAACTATGAAAAAACCAGAATTAGCCGCAGCCATTGCAGAAAAAGCCGGCGTAACAAAAGAAAAAGCCGGTGAAATCATTAACGCGATCACCGATGAAATAACTAACGCGATGACTAAAAACGACCCCGTCACTTTAATCGGCTTTGGCACTTTCTCGGTAAGAGAGCGTAGTGCTCGTACAGGAAAAAACCCACAAACGGGTGCAAGCATTCAAATTCCTGCTAGCAAGTCTGTAGGCTTTAAAGCTGGAAAATCTCTGAAAGACTCTGTTAAGAAATAGATTCTATTTGGGTTGAGTCTAGGCTCAACCCAAATACCTTAATGTTCAATTTTCGTAAACAATCTTACCTTTTAATATAGTCGCTTTCGTTTGGCCTTTTATTATACTTCCAAGAAGTGGTGAATTCTTACCTCTTGAAATAATTGACCCATTAGTCACGCACCGCTCAACAGCCGGATCATAAACCGACAAACTCGCTACGCTACCCACTTCCAACAAAGATGCTTTTTGCTTAAGTACACTTGCTGCACCTTTCGTCATAGATTTAATAAACGTCGCCAAATCTAATTCCTTATTGACCTCTAGTAGCTGCGCTAAAGGTAAAAGAAATTCAATTGTACTCATCCCCGGCTCAGTTTCTGCAAACGGCATTTGTTTAGCTGCCGCCTCGTGAGGCTGATGAGCACTAGTGACTGCATCAATGACTCCTTCACTCACGCCCTTTAGAAGCGCCAATCTGTCCTGCTCCTCTCTAAGAGGCGGTAAACAATGAAAAATACTGGTAAAAGATTCCACCTTCTTATCAGTATAAAGTAGATTTTGTATTGCTACATCGGCTGTTACATCGACACCTTCTGCTTTTGCTTTTTTAAGCTGTTCAACAGAATCAGCCGTTGATAATTGTGACAAATGTAGATGCACACCAGTCGCGGCAGCCAGCTGAATTAGCTGAGCAACAGCTATTGTTTCAGCTAAAACGGAAATGCCTTGCAAACCAATAGTCGTACTTACATGACCCTCATGCATTGCCCCTTGATGCAAGGATGGCTCGATTGGATTAATAAAAACACTTAATTCATGAGTTTTTGCGTATTCAAAACAACGCTTTGTAATGGCCAAGTTTTTGATAGGATGATATGCATTACTTAAAGCAACACATTGTGAAGATTTCAGCGCTGAATATTCTGATAATTGCTCACCCTTTAAGCCTTTTGTTAAGGCTCCCAAAGGAAGCACCTCACAGTTATTTGCAGTTAAGGCTAACTCTTTAATTAGTTTGGTGACCGCTCTTGAATCATTTATCGGACTAGTTTCTGGAGAACAACATAGCTTAGTTACTCCACCCGCAGCCGCCGCTCTTGTTTCAGTTTCAACAGAACCTTTTGCGGTATAGCCAGGCTCTCTTAAATAAACATTTACATCTGTTAAACCAGGCAATATATAACAATTATGTGCATCAATTACCTTATCTGAGCTTTGGCTTTCTTTATCTAAGGCGACAATTAGCCCAGCCTGAACATCAATTGATTTAGAATCTTCCCACTTAAAATCAGCATTAAGACGCCTGCCGTTTATGATTCTGATATTCATGCTCGCCCCTCATTTACCTTTAGCTCATTTTGGGCTTTTTGCTTGGCTTGTTGCTCTTCCATTTGACCACCCATTGCCATGGACATAACCGCCATGCGAATCGCAATACCATTTGTTACTTGATCGAGAATAACGGATTGTTCGCCATCAGCGACTTCCGATTCTATCTCCACACCTCTATTAATTGGGCCAGGGTGCATCACAATCGCATCCGGCTTAGCTATTTTTAGTCGCTCTGTGGTCAAACCATAAAGACTGTAGTACTCACTCTCACTAGGAAGAAGCGCACCCTGCATTCTTTCACGCTGAAGCCTAAGCATGATAATGACATCAATACCTTTTAAACCTTTATCCATCGAGTTGAAAACCTTCACACCCAACGATTCAACATTTTTTGGTAATAAAGTATTTGGCGCGATCACTCTGACCTCATACACACCTAAGGTATTCAGTGCTCTAATCTGTGAACGTGCGACTCTGGAGTGGAGAATGTCACCAATGATCGCAACTCGAAGGCCTTCAAACGTTCCTTTATTCTGACGAATTGTCAGCATATCCAACATCGCTTGGGTTGGGTGGGCATGCCAGCCATCTCCCGCATTTACAATAGATACCCCTGGCGTAACAGATTCTGCAATAAAGTGGGCTGCGCCACTTTGAGCATGACGCACCACAAACATATCACTCGCCATTGCTTCTAAGTTTTTTAGGGTGTCAGATAGAGATTCACCTTTCGATGTTGCCGAGGTGTTGATATTCAAGTTAAGAACGTCTGCTGATAATCGTTTTGCTGCTAACTCGAAAGTACTTCTTGTACGAGTACTTGCTTCAAAAAACAAATTAACGACAGTCTTACCGCGCAACAAAGGTACTTTTTTAATATTACGCTCACCCACTTCAATCAAAGAGTCGGCCGTATCTAAAATTTCGGTTAATAGCTCTTTACTTAAACCTGTAATGGTCAAAAAATGCTTGAGACGACCAGTCTTTGTTAACTGAAGAGACCCCTGAGTGGAGATATTTTGTGGCGCTTGCATGCTATTTTCCTACAAGGTTTATGTTCTTAATTTCTATATTAAGCGTACTTTTAATTTGTAATGGGGGCTTGGCTTTCTTTAACATTTAAACGTAGCTGTTCTGGACCTAATAATTTGATTCTTTGCCCTTGTTTCAAGCTAATATTAGTCCCCACAACATCAGGCGCAATGGGCAATTCTGGCTTACCTAAATTCACTAAAACCGCTAAGGTAATGCTCGCTGGTCGACCATAATCAAAAAGCTCATTCATGGCCGCTCGAACCGTTCTTCCAGACATTAAAACGTCATCAAATAAAATAATGTGCTTATCTTTTGTCTCAAAAGGTAGGCTAGATGGTCTAACTTTTGGGTTCAAGCCAATCTGAGTAAAATCATCTCGATAGAAAGATATATCCAATTCACCTAAAGGCTGTTGATTATTCATTACTTTTTGAATTGCTTGTGCAACCCAGACGCCACCCGTACGAATTCCTACAAATTCATAGCTTTGAAAATTTTTTAGGTCTATAAATTCAGTCAACTGTTGTGCCATAGAATTTATCAGAAACTCTACCGACGCCTGATCATGCATAGAGATAATCCTTTTTGGTCAGGGTAAATTTAATTTAATTCTGCAGAAGCGAACCAGCTTTCCAGAATTAAACATGCTGCTGCACCGTCAACTGAGTGGTCGCCAAAGTCGACATATTTATTTGTTTTTTCTTTTACATAGGCTTTTGCTTCGAAACTACTTAAGCGCTCATCCATCATGGCAACAGGCTTATTGAAGCGGCCTTTAAGCCTCTTTCCAAACTTAGTTGCTCTAAGTGACATATTACTTGGGGAGCCATCCATATTTAAAGGTAAACCCACAACAAAACCATTTGGCTTCCATGTATCGACTAAGAGCTCAATAACATTCCAATCGGGTATACCATCTTTAGCCGAAATGGGTTTTAGTTCAGAGGCTGTTTTTAATAAATCAGTTCCGATTGCAACACCAAAACGCTTTAAACCAAAATCAAAGCAAAGATAATTGTGTACTTTGTTAACTTGAGACACTAAGCATGACCTATCTGAGCACTTAATTGATGCTCCGTAATACCTAAACTATTGATCGCAAATTTTCGCTTTTTAGAAACGTCGACATCGAATAATAGCTCTGCATTTTCAGGGCTACATAACCAAGTATTTTCAGCTAACTCTTGCTCTAACTGGCCGCCACCCCAGCCGGCATAACCCAGAGCAATTATGAATTTTTCTGGCCCCCGGTCTTCAGATATCGCTTTCATAATATCTTTTGAGCTTGTTAAATATATTCCCTTACCAACCTCCATACTTGACTCCCAGTGTATTTCCGATTCAGCGCAAGCCGTATGAATGATAAAACCTGTATCTTCTTGAACTGGCCCCCCCCAATAAATAGGATGTGACTTTTCACTTTTCGGCATATCCAGCTGGCGCAAAATATCATTCAAGCCTATTTTTATAGGTCGATTAATAATAATTCCCATGGCACCTTCTTCATTATGCTCACATATATACGTCAAAGTACCCGAGAAATTTGGATCAAGCATTTGAGGCATGGCAATTAAGAATTGATTGGCAAGACTATTGAACTGACTAATAACTTGATACTCCACTCTCTCTGTAGGCAAAAGTCCTTATCAGCTCTAGCACATCCCTTTCTTTTCTAACGTTTTTGGGAAAAGGAGCAAAAGGACCTGCACGATGAATGATATTGATCGTTTCTGAATCTAATACCAAGTCCCCCGATGGCTCCAAAATTCTCACTTCTTTTATAGATCCATCAAAGTAAATAGAAATAGATACTCGAGGCTTGCCATATAATTTCCTACCTGCAACTTGAGGAAAATTAAGACTTCCTGTGTGTTCAATTTTTCTAACAATGTGAGAAACATATTGCGAATCTTCTGCTTTCATTGTTGAAGCTGCTGTAAAACGAGTCACTCTTGGGCGTCTTGCATAATTTTCACGCTGCTGGTCAAAGTCAGCTTCTAATGCTGCAATTTCCAGACTTTGCTCTAATAGGGAACGATTAGATTTAATTAATTCTTCAGGAAAAGCATCTTCGATTTTATCCAATGAAAATAATTTGCCGGCTGACTTAACGGAGGTAACTACTTTAGTCTGCTCACTTTTAGGCGCGGCCTGAGCCCTTGATGGTGCAACAATTACTTGTTCAACAGAAGCCGGTGAAGGTATAGGTAGCGGAGATGTTGGCTTAGCCTTTTCTTCTTGTTCACCACTGCCAAGCTGATTTGTTTCTGCAAGAAAGTCTGCTTTTTCTGGTGCTTTCAAGTCGTCAAAACGAGAAAGCGTAATCTCCATTGTAAAAGGCGAAGGCACAGGGTCTTCCTCAAGAAAATCCGTAAGAACTAACAAGACATGCACAGCGATCGCCACAAAAATAGTAAAACCAAGGCGATCAGTAGCACTAACCCCAGCTTCTATTCTTTGAGCCAAACCTTCCTCCTTAAATTCAATCTATCTACTATTATGCGCAACTAGATGTTTCTCAATGGCTATCATTAATTTACCTGCTATGTCGGTATCATAAGCATTATCAATTTCTTGAATGCAGGTAGGGCTTGTCACATTGATCTCAGTTAAATAATCACCAATGACATCTATTCCAACAAATAAAAGACCACGCTCTAGCAAATCATCTTTTATCTGATCAACAATCCAATAATCACGCTCTGTTAAAGCTTGAGCCTCACCTCTACCACCAGCAGCTAAATTACCACGTAATTCTCCCTGACTAGGTATTCTTGCAAGGGCGTAGGGCACAGCTTCACCATCAATTATCAAAATCCGTTTATCGCCTTTTTTTATTTCAGGCAAATAACGTTGCGCCATAATCTGCCTTGAACCATGCTGCGTCAATGTTTCAAGTATAACGCTTAAATTGCTGTCTCCAGACTTTACTCTAAAGATAGACGCGCCCCCCATTCCATCCAAGGGCTTATAAATAACATCGCCGTATTGCTGACAAAAAGCTTTCAAGCGTTGCTGGTCTCTTGTAACCAAGACTTCAGGACAACACTGAGGAAACTCAGTCGCATAAAGTTTTTCATTGCAATCACGTAAGCTTTGAGGACGATTAACAACTAGAACACCTTGATTAGCTGCTCTCTCTAGAATATGAGTGGCATAAATAAACTCTGTATCAACTGGTGGATCTTTTCGCATCAAAATCACATCAAGCCTATCCAAATTAATAGTTTCATCAGATAGAAATTCAAACCACTTATTAGGGTCTCGAACAACTGATAACCTGCGAACACGAGCTTTCGCAACACCTTGCTCAAGGAATAAATCGGACATTTCAATATAAAAAATATTCCAGCCCTTTTTTTGAGCTGATAACATCATTGCAAACGAGCTATCCTTTTTTATATTGATGTTCCCGATGGGATCCATCACTATTCCTAAATTAATTGTCATTTAAAACCTGCGCATTTAAAAAAGTGTACT
>TARA_R110001592_G_scaffold90727_1_pt1 | contig 11008 bp, 8 predicted proteins | sample TARA_R110001592 | Tara Oceans TARA_R110001592 (sample SAMEA4398387) | marine metagenome | biome: Polar Biome; feature: [SRF] surface water layer (ENVO:00010504); material: water (ENVO:00002006), including particulate matter (ENVO:01000060) such as... | depth 5 m | reverse complement strand
AGGAGATATTGTATCTGAATGGATTATAAAAGGTGCATTTATTACAAGTACATCATTTGGAGATTATAATTGGGATACTGTAGATACTGCTCAAAACATAAGCATTACAGTACAACCAGATTATTGTATTTTAAACTTTTAAAAACATTACCCACCCCTGATTTTGAAAATAGCTTGGCTTTTGCCAAGCTTTTTCTTATTTTAAACATATGGTAAAAGACTATCCTAATTTCTTAACATCTTCTGAAATAGAAAGTATTAAACAGGAGATATATAATTTAAAAAAATACTGGAAACATTCTTCTCAATATAAAAATTCCCACCTTCTCCCTTATAAAAATACTCCTATTATAGAAGTTTTAAAAGACCAATATAAAGCAGAATACCTTTTAGGCGATCCCTTATATCGATTAGAAGGATGTAAAGAAGATATAAATTTAGATACACAACTACTACTAATTCATAGTTTTAATTGGGTATATAAAAAGTTATTAGATAAAATTCAACAAATAACATCTATAGAAACAGAACTAGAAACAGAATTGACAATCCCTGGATTTCATATATTTGCTTCTTATTTACAACCACTAAATACTTTTAAATATCATGTAGATACTAGTATTTTAGATTTTTATCCCCATATAGATATTACTAAAATAAAATCTTTTGTTTTACTTATAGAAGCTAATGGTACTACTCCTTGTTTAGATTATAAAACAGGAATAAAAGAATATGAATTTGGGACTTTACATTTGTGGGACGGAAATATAGACCATAGGATGGGAGAATTTGAAATAAAAAAAGGTGATTCAAGAATTACTCTCCAAGGTCATTATTACTATGACCCAGATACAAATACAAATAAATTATTCTTTTAAAAATTATGTGGAGATGTAATAAAAGTTTATTATATTAATATTTATAAACGCACAAAAACGTTATTAACAAAATAAAGATTATGGCCGAATTTAAATTAGCTACCGAAGTTGTAGATTTACCCTCAAAAGGATACTTGTATTCTAAAGACTCTCCATTAGCAGAAGGAAAAATTGAAATTAAATATATGACTGCTAAAGAAGAAGACATTCTTACTAATTCTTCTTACATTCAAAAAGGAATAGTATTAGATAAATTATTTCAATCATTAATTGTCTCTAAAATAAATTATAATGATTTATTAATAGGAGACAAAAATGCAATTATGATTGCAGCCCGTATTTTAGGGTATGGTAAAGATTATAATTTTACATATGAAGGTGTAGAAGAAACAGTTGATTTAACTGATGTAAGTAATAATGAAATAAATGAGGAATTATTCAAATCTGGTAAAAATGAATTTGCTTTTACCTTTCCTCATTCTGGTAATGAAATTACTTTTAAATTATTAAATCACGGGGATGAAACAAAAATACAACGTGAATTAGATGGTCTAAAGAAAATAAATAAAACTGAAGATCCTACTCTTACTACAAGATTAAAACATATGGTTTTATCTGTAGAAGGAAAAACAGATAAAAAAGATATTCGAGAGTTTGTAGATAAATATCTATTAGCACGAGATGCTCGTGCTCTAAGAGAATACATTAAATCAATGTCACCAGATATAGATTTAACTTTTTTTCCCTCTGGTAGCGAAACAACAAAAACAATTCCAATTGGGGTTGGATTTTTTTGGCCTGACTTTGGACAATAGTCAAACATACCGAAAAAACTTATTTACTCAAATACATAACATAGTCTTCCATGGAAATGGAGGCTATGATTGGTTTACAATATATAATATGCCAATTTGGCTTCGTAAATTTACATTTCACGAAATAAATGAATATAATAAAGACCAAAATGAAAGGACAAATAAATCAAAAAATAAAGATTCATTAGTTAATACTAAAGGTCAAGTAAAAAGCCCCCAATTTAAAAACAAGTCTAGTTATAAGTAAAATTATTTCTTTTAATATTTATAACAAAATACCCTTATGGCATTAGGAGATGATGTAAAAAAAGCAAATGATGAATTAAAAGACTTTAAAAGTACTTTAATTGGTCTAGATGATGCTATTACTAGTATAGGACAAAGTATAACTAATGATATTAAAAGTAAATTAGAAGGTGCTGATGATATTACTAAGGAATTTGCTAAATCCTTCTCACAAGACCTAACAAGATCCATAAAATCATCAGGAAAAGAGCTTGATAACATTGATGCAATACAAAAGAAAATAAATGCTGGTCAGGATGCTTCTAAAGAAATCACTAAGGCATTAACTAAAATTCAAGAACAGAGAGCTATACAATTAAGAAAAATAGCAGTTCTTGAAAGAAGTGGAGTTGATATAAGTGAAATTTTAAAGTTTAATCTAGAAGAACAATATAATACTCAAACCGCTTTATTAAAATCCCAAACAAAACTTGTATCAAAAAGAAAAGAAGATTTAGGATTAGTAGGGAAACTAACTAGTGGAGTCCAAGGAGTTCTTAAAAAAGCAGGAGCAGGGGGTATTGCTGATATGTTTAATTTTGATGATGCAAATCAACAAGCTACAAGGTTAATTAGAATGCAGTCAAAAGGTGGAAAGGTTCAACTTTCTACAATGAAAAAAACTAAAATAACTACTGCTGCTATAGCTAAAAATATAGATAAATCAGCAGTTAGATTAGGTGTAGCAGGTGCTTTATTTAAAGTAGCTGGTGCTTTATTTGATGCTTTCAAGAAACAAGATCAAGTAGTTACAGATATAGCACGTAACCTTAGTACTTCTAAAGAAGAAGCAACAAAGCTTAAAGGTGAGATGTTTGAGTCTAGTAAAGCAGCAGGAGCTTTTGGTATTACAATTCATGATCAAGTTGAGGCAGTTAATGCTTTAAATAAAGGATTAGGAGGTACAGCTTTATCTTTTAATAAAGATATTAGAGAAGGTGCTGCTGATACCCTAAAAAGATTAAAACTATCAGAAGAAGCAGTAAGTAACATGGGTACATTAGCTATGGCTACTGGTAAATCATTTAAGGTTTTAGAAAAAGAACAAGCAAAAGGAGTTTTAGATGCTGAAAGAGAATTTGGTGTTAGATTAAATTTAAAAAGTGTATTAGATGAATCTAACAAAATTACAGGAATTGCCCGAGTTAATGCTATGGGTATTGAAGGTGGTTTAGCAAAAGCCGTTGCCACAGCTAAATCTTTAGGTATCGAAATGAGTGCTGTTGCATCATCTGCGGGTCAATTACTAGATTTTGAAAGTTCTATCCAAAAAGAATTAGAAGCAGAACTATTAATTGGTCGAGATTTAAATCTTGAAAAAGCTAGGGCTGCAGCTTTAGCGGGAGACCAAGAAGCATTAGCTAAAGCATTAGTTGAAGAAGCAGGTAGTCTAGAAGAACTACAAGGTATGAATGTTGTTGCACAACAGTCATTAGCTGCTGCTTTAGGAATGAGTGCTGATGAATTAGCAAATAGTTTAATGACTGGAGAAGCATTATCTACCCAAGCACAAGCTGATTTAGATAGAGATGCTCAAAAAGCTTTACAACAAGAAAAAATGCTTTCTTTAACAGAAAAACAAGCAGTAGCTATGGAAAAATTTTCTGAAACTGTAGGGATGTTAGGAAAAGGACTATTAATAGCAGCTGCGGCAGCAGCAGCGGTTGCAATCGCAATGACATTTGGTGTTGCCTCTTTACCTATATTAGCAGGAATAGCACTCGCAGGAGCTGCTGTTGGAGGAATAGCAGCAACAGTTGCTGATGGAGTTGCACCTCCAGGAAAAGGACCATTTACTATTACAGATAGATTTGGTGCAACGGATATTACAGCAGCAGGAGATGGTATTGCCGTTTCTCCAAATATCAATACACAAGGTGGAGCAGGAGGTAATGCTAATATGGGTGAAACAAATATGCTATTAAAACAAATTTTAAGTAAAGAAGGAACAGTTCAAATGGATAGTACCGAAGTAGGTACAGCTTTTTCTATAGGTTCTAGACAAATACAATAATTTAATATTTATAATAAAACAACAATTATGAGCAGCTTATTAAACAAATTAGAATCGGGCCAAGCAAGCAACCAAAGCTTTAATGGTCAAACCCCAACAACACCAGATTTCCAACAGTCTACTTTACATAATGAGTATTCTATTAATGGTGACCCTTTAAATAATGGTAGATTTATACCTGCCCCATCACAATTAGATATAAACGGAGTAGTCCCTCGTACGGCTTTAAATGACCCAAGTTATGGTTCAATGAATGATACTTTTAAAAATGGGTCATATCAAAATAACTTACCACAATAATAAAATATGGGACTCTTAGATTTTACAACTGACCTTAAATCCTTAAGGTATGGTAAAGACCGTATAGGTGGAGGGAGTAGTAAAGAACCCTTTATTACTACCCCTATAGACAGTACTCCTGGAGATACTGGTGGTCCTGATTTCCTTCTAAGAGCAAATGCCTTACAACATGCTGAGGATGATACTTCAAGAATATTTCAATATTTAAAAAGCCCAAAAGGAATATCATTTGCTTTAAAACAGAATCTACTATCTAGATCGGCGGTTAAAACACAAGCTAGTGGTCTTGTTATGAATGATGGGATATATCTACCAACTTCTACTTTAGCCCAAGTAGGACTTAGTGGTGCAGGAAGTCATTTACTAAAACAAGGTATAAACCCTTTTGCTAATACAACAGCTAATGCAACCAATACTGGTATAGGAATTTTAGATACAATTGGAAATTTTTTATCTGATAGTTTACCACTTTCTGCACCTTTTTATGTTAAAAAAGTTACTAGTACTCAACCTGTTTCTGAAAATCGATTAACTAATTTAGTTGATTATAAAATGGGAGTAGCAGCTCAAACAACAAACCCCTTTAGTTCTTTTTTTGATAACATTACAAGCGGTCAGGGTATTGGTGGTTTTTTAGGGGGCCTTGGAGGTGGAATATTAAATAATATTCTATCTACATCTGATTCAGCAGGTCAAAAATTTAATAGTATTTCTTTAAATAAGGATGAAATATTAAGATATGATGGTGGTCCAGGATCGGCATTGGGTATAGGTCAAACTTCTTTAAAAAGAGTAACTATTACTAATAATGAAGAACCTTATCTTCTTAATTATAGTGAATTAGTAGCAGCGGGAGATTCAAAAACTTCAAAAGATCAAACCCTTCCAGATTTTAGATCTATAAAAGATCCATCAAAACCAAATTCATTAATATCTACAGCTTTAAATTATCAAAGTGGTCAAAATGGAAATTTTGAAGAAAGAATTAATATAGGTAATCCTGGAAGGAGAAATAAAAATTTATCTAATTATAGTATTGGAACAGGAACAGGAGCATTAGATAAACTAAATGCTTTACCCTTGTATTCTTCTACTAATGTTATTGCTACTGGTAATAATATTAAAAATGATTTTGTTAAATTTAGAATTGGAATATTAGATAATAAACAAAATAATGGGGCAAAAACATATATCCATTTTAGAGCATTCATAGATTCATTCGCAGATAATTATAATGCTACTTGGTCTGAAGCAAAGTTTATGGGTAGAGCTGAAAGCTTTTATAGATATAACGGGTTTGGCAGATCTATAAGCATGGGTTGGACATTAGCTGCCCAATCAGTTGAAGAATTAATCCCCATGTATCAAAAACTAAATTATTTAGCTTCAAGTTTAGCCCCAGATTATAGTGATGAGGGATATATGCAAGGAAATATTGCTTATTTAACTTTTGGTGGGTATTGTTTTGAACAACCAGGTATAATTACGGGTTTAAGTTTATCATATCCTCAAGAATCTCCTTGGGAAATTGATGTTGATAGTAAAACAGGAGCAAATGATGGGGGAGTAATAACAAAAGAATTACCCATGATAATGACTGTTAGTGGTTTTGAATTTAAACCTATACATAATTTTGTACCAAGAATACAACAAAATAGTTTTGATGGTTTAAAGGAAGGAACTTCTACATTTGTATCTGCTTGGGGTAAAGAAAGATATATTGCTTTAGAAAATGCAAAAGGAAATAATTATACTGGTATTAATAATAGTAATTTTACAAAAGATTCTACTTTTACAGTTCCTAGTTCTACTACAAATCAAGAAAGAGGATCTTTATTTGGACCCACAGGTTCTAATAGTTTTAGTAGTCAAGCAACGGGTTTAAATAATTAAATATGAATAGATATAATACTACAAACCAACTTGGAGGAAGAGCTAGATATTTTGGGACTACTAAATATCCTGTTGTATCTTATAGCACAAATGACATTTATGTTATTACACAAGAAGGTGATAGATTTGATCAATTAGCTCAAAAATATTATGGTGATGCAGCTTTTTGGTGGATTATATCCTGTTCAAACCCTGGATTAAAACAAAATTCATATTTTATACCAATAGGAATACAAATAAGGATTCCTCAAAATATTGCTGAAGTACTAAGTGAATTTAGAATATTAAATGATAGATAGTTATGACTGGAAACTTAATTGGAGAAGAATTTGACCAATATGTATTTGATCAAATAAGAGTAAGACAATCAACAAATGCAAAAGGTTTTGGAGATGCTAAAATGTCTTCAAATGATATACAGGTTATTAATAATAAATCTTCATTTCTAAAACTAGCATCAGGAGTAGATATTTTCCAAACAATACCTGAACCTGATGTTCAAGACCCTAATAATCTAACAATAAAAGAAGTTGATGATGCTATAAAAGCGGGAATATTAGAAGAAGATTCTTTATATAAATCTTCAGGAAGTATTACTATAACTGAATCAACCAAAAAAAAATATAAAAATATTATTAATCAAATAAGAATTAATAACGCTTACCAATCACGTGAAGGAATTACAAAATTAAAACAATTAGGTTTTAATGAATCAGAAATTAAACTTTATGGAAAGGGAAGTAAATTAGCCAAAAAAGCAATTTTGTTTGGTGGTCTTGGTACATATGGTAGAAATGATTCATCCACTAGTAGTACCGGTAATTCTATAATCCCAAGATCGGGCATTAGTTTCTCTAATTCCGTGTTTAACCAAACTAAGGCATATGGGTTAGGTGGGGGTCAATTTGGTAAACAACCTATGCCTGGTATTACTTCTGCAACAATAAATTGTATAAATAGAGGATCAATCCGAACAGCTACAATTGAAATAAAGGCTTATAATACTTTTCAATTTCAATTAATTGAACTATTATATTTAAGACTAGGATTTACTATGATGTTAGAATGGGGTCATAATAAGTTTCAAGCTTATGAAAATGGAACGGCTGAAGCAATGGGACCTACTATAATTGAAGAAACTTGGTTTGGGTCTTATCAATATACCCAATTACAGATGTTAAATTTAATAGAACAAAAAAGAAGTTTCTATTGTGGAAATTATGATGGTTTTTTTGGTAGAGTAACTAATTTTAACTGGTCATTCTCCCCAGATGGTACTTATAATATAACTTTAAAATTAACTACATTAGGGGATATAATAGAGTCACTACAAATTAATTTACCAACCCAAATAAAGAACTTTTCTCCAACATCCAAAACTCCGGTTAACGCCCCTAATTTAATTACTTTATGGTTAAATGATTTTATTAAAGATGACACTTCAAATGGTGCTATATTTTCTCGTGGAAAATTCATTAACCTTAAAAGTATAAATTTCTATAGAAGGTTAGAAAGTGAGATTTATAGTTTTAAATTACCAGATGGGGAAATAGTAACCGGAAATACTATGTATTTAAGAAGTGCGTTAAAAAGAAAGGTTTCTTTAAATAATTTAAAAAAAGGAGTTGATAAATTAAATATAAATGATGAACTTAAAAAACTAAAATCAGTTACTTTTGGAAATTTTTCTATTTTAGATGGTTTAAATAAAGAGAACAGTTATTTTGTAACTTTTGGGGAATTATTAGAAAAAATATATAATAACATCTTACCTAGAGTATCCAATAATGGGGGTGATTCTATGCCAATAATGGGGATGGGTCTAGATGAAGACTTAAATGTAATTAGTGCTCAACCAAACCAAATGTCTTTTGACCTTAATGTTTGTTATATTAAACCCTATTTAAATGCTGTAGGTGTTGATGTACCCTCTATTTTAACTCAAAATGGCATTAAAAACTTTTTTGTATTAGATAAAGATGGGGACAATGATGTATTTTATGGAAAATTACTAAATGTTTACCTTAATTTTGATTTTATTAAAAAACAATTAAACAAAAGTGAAACAGGTGGGTCTTTAAGTTTGTATAAATTTTTAAATGGGATATGTCAAGGAATAAATAGTGCATTAGGTAGTGTAAATAAAATAGAACCCGTTATTAATACAGAAGAAAATTCAATTGTGTTTATTGATCAAAACCCAATTAGAGGTAACAAATCTGTTTTAAATAAATTATTAGATTTTGTACCTTCACCAGTAGAAATTACCCCTATCGAAGTATTTGGTATAAACACTAAGGGTAAAAAACCCCAATCTAATTTTGTAAAGAATTTTTCATTTGATACTAAAATAGGCTCAAACTTAGCCTCTATGATGGCTATTGGAGCTACTGCAGGAACTAGTACTTCAAAATCAATAGATGGTACTTTTTTTTCTAAAATGAATTCAGGGTTACAAGACAGATTTCAAAAGTCATTAATTCCTGCACCTGGGTTTCTATCTCAAGAAGAACAACAAGAAGTAGCAGAAGAACTTGCTGCAGATGATTTAAAAGCTGACTTTTTTAATTACTGGGGGGATTTAACAACAGCCGCAGATGGAATTGACCTTGGTACAAAAATTAACGATACTAATAAACAAACTGGTAATGCATCAGGAAATGATAGTATAAAATGGGCAAGGCAATATAAGGGAAACGATACTGGTGGGGATTGGGGAAGAGAGTCTGAGTTTCTTACCTATAACAATTTTAAAACTGGTACATATAAAGGGTTTTCTTTTGTAAATCAACCTAGATATGAAGCATGGAGCCAATTTAAATCTTGGAAGGCAACTACTGGTAAAGATATTATAGCCATAGATGATATTAATTTATCATCTTCATATCAAACATGGCTTGTATACGCTCTAGGGGGTAGTATTGTTGGTAAAAAAAGGATAGATGGTTCTGATTTTGATATACCTGTAAGGGATGCTCTTTATTTAAATTTATCAAATAAAAATTTTTTTAAACAAGGTAAAGCAGCATTTAGAGAGTATATTAAAGTAAGAGATGAAAAAATATTTAAATTAACAAACCAACCTTCTAATCAAGGAGGATTTCTTCCTATTGAATTATCTTTAACCCTAGATGGTATATCTGGAGTAAAAATTTATCAAAAAATAAATGTTAATCAAAAATTTTTACCTGTAGGATACCAAACTAATGCTGAAACCGGTACTTTAGATTTTATAATTAAAAAAGTAGACCATGAACTTAAAGATAATTCTTGGGTAACAAACCTATCTACAATAAGTATACCTCCTTCTCAACCATCAAATACAAGGTTAATGGATGATGGGATATTTTCCTATTTACAAATAGATGAAGATGGACAAACAAATTCAACTGATAATGTTACTGAAAGAACTGTAACAGGTACAGCACAACGTTTTCCTGTTGACCAACTATCCCCAGATGCTTTTATAAAAGAACATTTAAAAAATTCAGAAGGGTATTATAGCAAATCATCAAATGCCTCTAGACGAGGTAATTATAAGAGAGGTGATAAGGTTTATGCTTACCCAGATCCAAAATCTAGCCAAAAATTAGCCGAAATTAAGGCAGACCCCAACTATAAAACAGGGGATGAAAATCTACCTTGGACTATTGGTTATGGACAAACATATTATGCACAAGGCCAAAAATATGAAAGAGGTGGATTAATTCTTACAGGTAAAGGAACTAAAAGTGAATCACCAGTTAATGAATTTGATAAAATTGACACCGAATCCGCTGATATGGGGTTTGAATTAGTATTAAATGGGATAGTTAAAACTATGGTAGCTAGAAATAGAATAAAAGTTCCACTTACTCAAAATGAATATAATGCTCTAGCATCCTTTTCATATAATTCAGGACCTGGTGTAGCAAATTATAAAAAAGATTTCTATAATTTATTTAATTCTGGAAAATATGTTGAAGCTGGACTTAGACTTCAAACCACAGGAACCAATGGTGGTCTTTTAACTTCAAGAAGAATGGGTGAGGCTGATATTTGGTTTATGGATAATCCTGGAAATCCCTCATAATTATGTACTACCCAAAATCTCAAATAAAAGAAAATTTACAAACTGATGGTACTGAATATAAAGTACAATCTACAGGTAAATCCTATAAAGGGTACTATTTCCAAGTATCCAATAATACAAGATATACAGGAAAAAACCCTAGTGACAAACCCAATAACTTATTATCACCTATTGATATAATATTAGAAACAGGAACTAATGTGTCCCCAACCACTACAACTTATTGGTCCCCAGGATATAAATTTCTCCAAAAACAACAAGGAATTGATGTTCCTTCAGCACCACAATCCCCCTTACAGTCTAAACCACTTCCAAATACTCAAGATTATAATACAGGTTTATTTAATCGATATTTTTTATATAATTTTACTACTCAAAAAACCCTAGAAATAAACCACATAACATATACCCAATATATATCACAATCACCTTCAGTACAAATAGATAAATATACCCCGGTTCAAATTACCTGGGCTTTAACAGGTAAAGAAAAAAATGTTTCTGAATCTAATTATAATAGTATAAGATTAGTTGAGCAAAACCAACAATTATATGGGTTTAGTAATTATTTTGGAAAAAAATATAATCAATATTACCAATATAATAAAAATGAAAACTTTTATAGTGATGGAAAGGAATTAAAATATTCTAAAGATAAAAAACCTTATATTGGTTATTATCATATCCACCCAACAAAGGGACCGATGGTAGGAAGACAACATACTATGGAAGCTCATGATTATTTGGAGTT
>TARA_R110001592_G_scaffold103979_1_pt1 | contig 11009 bp, 19 predicted proteins | sample TARA_R110001592 | Tara Oceans TARA_R110001592 (sample SAMEA4398387) | marine metagenome | biome: Polar Biome; feature: [SRF] surface water layer (ENVO:00010504); material: water (ENVO:00002006), including particulate matter (ENVO:01000060) such as... | depth 5 m | reverse complement strand
GATGAAGGGGATGTTATACTAGATCCAGTAGCAGGATCAGGAACCACTGGTGTCGCTGCTAAACTACTAAACCGAGATTTCATTCTCATAGACAAAAACCCAGACGCAATAGAAATTTGCAAAAAAAGAATTAAGGAAGAAACATAATGGCTTATAGAACAGACGGCTCAGTACATGGAGAGGGGATTACTAACGAAATTAGCTTGCAAGCTAGGCTACTCGGAGGCCTTGCAAGGTCTTTGTACCCAGATTTGCTTGAAGATTTTGATGTGCTCCACCGCGGCGGCACCCAGTACAAGCAAGACCTTGAAGTAGTGGACTCAAACAAGACAAAACTGATTTCTGCTAAGCGCAAGAAAAGTATTTACTCTGGCTCATTTGACTACATCAATACAAGCCGAGTAATTAATCAAGACAATTTCTTTGTTCCAATTAAGAATCTTGTGTCGTCTCTACGCCTGTCAGATATTAGTGTTAGCGCTGCTAGAGAGAAGTTTACAGAGGCCAGTCATAATACGATGAAAGAAATGAGTGGAAACATGCTTAGGCAAATCTTGCAAGAACATGTTGCTGATAAGAATAAAGACATGAAGGTTGTCGTCACCGACACCTCTACAAAAACCGACTACGCTTACGACTTCAAGGACACTCCTTTGTACAATGCGATTCGCCACTACACCCCTGTTTTTAAGTGGGGAAGAGGTAAGACGTCCGCAAAGATTGTGTTTAATGACTCGGAAGGTAATGAACATGATCTCGGCCTTCGCGGCCGCCTTGTATTAAATAACGGGGTAACAGCGCTCTTGGGCAAGAGTAATGCGAACAAGTCGTCCCAAGTTGTGTTCAAAGTACAGCAAGACAAGGTAGCAGAAATGCTAGCACTAATCCCCACACTACAAACCACTAATCATTAAAAGGAAACAAAATGAATAAAACCACACAATTAACAATGTTCTCGTCTAAGACGGGGAACTGGTCAACTCCAGTAGAATTTTTTAACAAACTAGATTGGCGGTTTGGGCCGTTTGATCTGGACCCATGTGCCGATCCAGCTAACACTAAGTGCGCCAATTTCTTTACAGAGGCAGAAAATGGTCTTTCCAAAAAATGGGAAGGATTTACTTGTTTTATCAATCCGCCATATGGACGCGGCATTGAGGCCTGGATCAAGAAAGCCTATGAAGAAACGCGCGCCGAAGGTACCCGAGCTGTGATGCTGATACCGGCCCGCACAGATACGAAGTACTGGCACGAATATGTTATGAAGGCTGATGAAGTTTATTTTATCAAGGGCCGGCTTAAATTCGGAGAGTGTGAGAATAGCGCACCGTTCCCATCAGCCGTCGTAGTGTTTGATGGAAGCAACCGCCAACAGATCTTTGGGGCCATGAACCGGTGAATCGTAAACAACGCCGCGCGCTTGATAAACATATGTCGAAAGATGTATCAGAAAACCTCGCGCAAAAAATTTCCCAGTTTGGCAACTTACCGCAGCAATGCAACGCCTGCATGAAAGAGTTTGATAAGAAAGATAAGGACATGGTACAAACATGGTCAGTGGTCGTCAAGCAAGAGATTGTAAGATTATTTTGCCCGGACTGCATTAACACAGCAAAGGAGATATTAAAACAAAATGGAAAACAAAATAACGAGAATTGATAGAAAAAGTCTAGAGATGATTCTAGACGGAGGCGTCGAAGAACAACACGCAGTTGTTATAAAATTCTATGGAGAGCACTGCTATCTATGTCACAACCTATCGACGTTTTATAAAGAATTGCCCGAGATATACGAAGATGTAAAGTTCTATGCTTTTAACATGGCTAACGACGGCGAGTATATTGAAAAGAAATATGGATTTGAGGGAATACCCTCTATCTGTTTAGCTAAAACATCTGGTGTCGAAACACAGGTAAAGTTTCTCAAAGAGCCTAAGCAGCCCGACAAAGAAACATGGTATTACAAAGACGACATAAAAAAATTTATTGAGACATACAAATAGGAGAAAAAATGCCCTCACTTAAAAATTTAGAAGCAGCCATGGTGCAGCTTCAAGGAAAGGCGCTTGAACATTACGGCGCCATTGAGATACTTTTGAACAGTCCCGTGGGAATTTCAGAACATACAGAGTATGTGTCCGAGATAATCAGGCATGCGAAAGGTCTATCCGAATGCGAGGAAGCTTATGGTACACTCAACAATCATTTTGTGCCGAAAGCTCCGGTACCCACCACTGCACCATCCGAGCCGCGGCCAGAAGCTGCAGCCGAGAGTATAATGGTGACTGAAGATAACTCACCAACAATGAAGCGCGCCCTTAAGCGAACCACTTCACGCAAGAAGAAGGCGGCAAAACAAAATGAAGAATAGCTTAAAAAGATCAGGCACCGCGTTAACATACGACGATGTCTTATTGCAGCCACAGTACTCGGAAATACGCTCGCGCGGCGCTATCGATATTGGCTCGGATCTAGGCCGCGGCCTGCGAATAGAATTACCAATCCTCTCTTCGCCCATGGACACTATTACTGGTGGCCATATGGCAGCCACGGCAGCAAGTCTGGGTGGCGCTGGGATTATTCATCGCTACAATACAATCGAGCAGCAAGTGTTAGAGGTAGTAAGTTCCTATGAGTTTAGTACAGAAGATAATTTAATTTTAGGCGCCGCCATCGGCGTTACAGGAGACTATGCCGACCGCGCATCGGCGTTAATAAGCGCCGGCGTAGATTTTTTATGTGTCGATGTCGCCCATGGGCATCATATATTGATGAAGGAGGCGCTAGAGCACCTTCGAAGCCTGACCGACGATATGCACATCATGGCTGGGAATGTAGCTACCTTGTCTGGCGTTAACGATTTAGCCGATTGGGGAGCAGACTCAGTTAGGTGCAATATTGGCGGCGGATCGATTTGCTCAACTAGGGTTCAGACAGGCCACGGCCTTCCAGGCTTGCAGACTATTTTTGAATGTTCCAAAACCGATCGCGAGGTTGCTATTATCGCTGATGGAGGCATAAGAAACTCCGGTGACATTGTTAAGGCACTCGCAGCCGGCGCTGACGCTATCATGTGTGGCTCTCTGTTGGCTGGTACGGCCGAAACCCCTGGCCGCGTATTTGAGGGCCCTGACGGGGCAAAGTATAAGTCTTATAGGGGCATGGCTTCAAAAGAAGCTCAAGTCAACTGGCGAGGAAAATATAGCTCTTATGAAGGAGTAGCAACGCAAGTGCCTTTCCGCGGCAGTGTCAGAGATATTTTAGAAGATATTGAGCGAGGCCTTAGAAGCGGATTTTCCTACAGCGGCGCCTCAAGCTTAAGAGAACTCCAGCATAAAGCAAAATTTATTAGGCAGACTACTGCTGGCTTGGGTGAAAGCCGTACCCACATAAACACCAGGAAGTGGTGATGGCTGAAGTTTTAGATTATGGGCAAGACACTAAAAGAATTGTCTTCAAGGTTTCAGATCACGACCATGCTAAATTGATTTTACGTTTACGTCACAACTCTTTGTCACAGTCGGAATTTTTTAAGGCTATAATAGAAGCAGTTAATACAGACAACACAACAATACTGTCCTTTATTGAAGATTATGTGTCAGACAAACAAAAATTAAACAAAACTAGGATTAAGAAAAGTACAAAACTTCTAAGCCAAGGAAAACAGATAGTTCAAGATTTCACCCTCACGGGCGCTGAAGTAGAAGATATTTTTGATCTTATCGCAGAGGAGTACCCGGAATTATGAGAAGTAATGGTCTCAAAGAATGCTCAAGAAAGTGTATAGCCAGCAAGAGCGCTTGCAAACAAAGTGAATGTAGACATTTTATAGAATACCCAGAAGAATTCAACTGTGTTTTAGTCACAGTTTTCCAAAATGGTAATTTAACTTTGCGTCAAACTGCCGATAGATTAGGGATATCTTTCGCGCGAGTCAAACAAATAGAAAAGAAGGCGCTGCAGAAGTTAAAGAAAAGCGATCTTGCTGATTGAACAACATTTTGTGTCTTTTATCAATAATGGCTACTATTTAACAATGAGTTTAATTAAGGAGAATTTACAATGGCTCGCAAGACACTTTTAACCGAGGCTGAAATTCGCAGCTTCATGAAACTCGCTAATTTAGGCCCGATTGGGGATGCGAGACTAAACGAATGGACTCCTTCTATTGAAGAAGAAGAAATTCCTAATCCCGATGAGGAGGAGGATGAGATGGCTGATATGGACGCCGCCGCTCCAGCCGATATGGAGATGGGCGCTGATGTTGATGCCGTCGACGATATGGATGCAGCTATGGATGACATGGACGCAGACATGGGAGATATGGACGCCGAACTCGGCGACATGGACGCTGGTATGGAAATGGGCGGAGATAAAGAAGACCAATTCATGGATCTCGTACAACAACTTGCTGACCTAGTTGGTGTTGACGTCGAGATGGATGATGGTCCAGCCGCACCAGAAGCCGATATGGAAATGGGTGGTATGGATGATGATGTGGATTCCCTAGAAGGGGGTGAGGATTTAGGTGATGAAGCCGCACTAGACGCTACCGATGATATGGGTGATATGGGTGATATGGACGACGATGGCGAAGAAGAGCCGGGAATGAAATATATGGAAGGTAATACTGACGATGTCGTTAATGAAGTAGCCCGCCGTGTTGCTGCTCGCCTGCAAAGCGAAAGCAAAAAGAGCAAGATGGTCGACCAACTTGCCGAGCGCATTTTCAAGCGCATTACGAGTAAGTAATGTTTGACAAACATGCTATTGTTTGATATAATAACCATCGAGTAATACCGGTGGTTATTTTTTTGAGGTTCAAATGGGTTTAGAATTTTATGCCTTACACTTACTAACATTTCTATTCGGGTATGTTACCTGCCACACGTTCTACTTTTTCAAATCAGCAAGGATATCCGTGAGCTTATTAAAAGTTATGCACGTTGTGTGCTTGTCTATCTTAATAAAATCTATTGAAGAGTATTCATATGCCGGCACTGAAAAACTGAAAGCCCTTTCAAGGTGCGGTGTTTTACCAGATGACGAGATATATAAAAAGGTAGAAATTCAAAACGAACAGATTATAGGTTTATTCAAGAAAAGAAGTATAGCAACAATTATTGCTTTACACCCAGAATACTTTCGACCTACAGTTGAATTTAAAGATTGGGAAAGTGCAATGGTGTTTATGCACCGCAACAAAAAAATAGGACAAACATTTTTATCATAGGGGGTATGTTTTGCTTAACAAGATATTAAAAAATATTAAAAAAATCATAGCGGCTGAAATTAATAGCTGCGGGACTAAGAAGAAAAACGAGAGGGTGATCTTGAGAGACACAGAGAGCGCTGCTGATAGTTTCACAGATTTGGATCTAAGAATCATAGGGTTGTTTTCTGATGTTGATCAAGAAAAAACAGCAGAGTTGGTGCAACTGTTAATCTACCTTAACGAACTTAACAAGTCAGAGGAAGACGAAGAAAATCGTAGGCCAATCGATTTTTATATATCTACATATGGTGGCTGCGCAGACGACATGTTCGCCCTCTATGATCTTATGAATATAGTTAAAGAGAACACAGTTATTAAAACCATTGGCCTGGGCAAAGTTATGTCTGCCGGTGTGTTACTGCTAGCCGCAGGGACAAAAGGAGAAAGAAGGATCGGCAAAAACTGCCGCGTCATGATTCACAATGTCGTGGGTGGAACGGCCGGCTCCTTGCCTAATCTGACGAATGAGCTTGAGGCGATCCAGCAGCTGCAGGATGATTACACTTCGGCCTTGGTCGACAACACCAAATTAACTAAAACAAATCTAAAAAGAATATTGAACGAGAAAGTGAATGTCTATTTATCTGCCGAAGAAGCGGTTGAGTACGGAATTGCTGATATTATTATATAAAAATGCTTGACATTTTCTTTATATTAGATTATAATCATGGTATAACTTGAGGTATTAATGAGTAGAGCATATGATAACAAATCGTCCTTGCAACAAAAGATTCTGAACGGAGTCAATATTTTAGCTGATAACGTGGCGTCAACTTTGGGCCCTAGGGGCCGCAATGTAATTTTGCAAGAACAGGGCCAACAGCCATTCATAACGAAAGATGGAGTCACGGTAGCACACTTCGTGCAACTCAAAGATCCTTTCGAGAATGCCGGCTCGCAGATAATTAAACAGGCAGCCATTGAGACAAATAATACAGCCGGTGATGGTACCACTACCGCGACTGTTTTGGCCCGAGCAATTCTTAATGAGGCACAAAAATACATAGCAACGGGTGTTTCACCTATTGAACTAAAGAGAGGAATAAATGCTACAGTTAAACAAATTACCCAAAAACTTGAGGACATGGCGATTCCCATCAACAGTGCGGAAGATATTGCTCACGTCGCTACGATTTCAGCCAATAACGATACTAACATCGGAAATCTTATTACTCTGGCTATTGATAGAGTGGGGGAAGACGGCTCAATAACTATTGAAGAATCGAGATCTTTAGAAACTTCAATAGATGTAACTGAGGGATTCAAGATCCATTCAGGATACTGCGCTAGTGCTTTTATCACAGACGAACGGCGCGCCACTATGAACTACGAAGACCCCCTAATCCTAGTCACCGATTATAAAGTGTCTCAGGTTGAACCTATTTTACCACTTCTAGAGATGGTCGCGAGGGAAGGCCGGCCATTGATTATAATTGCAGAAGACATCGAAGGCCAAGCACTGGCCGCAATGATTATGAACGCCATGCGTGGTACTTTAAAGATCGCAGCTATTAAAGCACCCTATTACGGAGAAGAGAGAAGGCATCTTCTAGATGATTTAGCATTGTCTACCGGCTCCACTTTTATTACAAGAGAGAGCGGCGCTAAACTGCAAGATATTAAATTAGCAGACCTTGGAATGGCCCGGGCCATAGAAAGCAACAAATATGCTACCACGGTAATCGGAGGCAAGAGTGATTTTAAAGCAATTGACGATCGTATTCAAACTCTTAAGAAGCAAATTAAAGATACTAGCTCGCTACAAGAAGCCGAAATGTTGCAGTCTAGGGTCACACGGTTATCTTCAGGGGTCGCTATTATATCCGTGGGTGGTACCACAAACGTTGAAATGACCGAGCGCAAACATCGAATCGAAGATGCCCTTGAGGCCGTACGGTCCGCCCAAGACATGGGAATAATTGGTGGTGGTGGCACAGCTCTATTGAGGGCTTCACAAGATATTGCGATAGAAACCACACACGATGATCAAAAGTACGGACTCTCAATTGTTAAGGAGGCTTGCAAGTCCCCATTTAAGCAAATGGCTAAAAATGCAGGAGAGTCTCCCGACGTACTGATTTGTGAAGTTTGTGAGTCTGGCCAAGAAATGGGTTGGGATTTCAGAAACAATAGATTAACTAATATGTATGAGAGTGGTATAATAGACCCAGTTAAAGTAACTGTAACAGCTTTACAGAATGCAGCCAGTTGCGCTAGCACACTGCTTACTACTGGCTTCGCAATCATACAAACGGAGGGCGAATGATGCAAGAAGGAGATCTAGTCCACATCCCACAGGGAACAGAATTGTGGATTGAGACACCGAAAGGAATGAGATTGAGAATATCAGAAAAGCCAATCGCAGGGGTTTATTTGAGTGAGAGAAGCCAGTACATTTATCGGGTATACGCCAATGGCGATTGGAATGTTAAGAAAAGAGATGTATACCCGTTGGGGGCTTCCCATGCTGGTTAAACTCACGGAAGTATGTGGAACCGGTGCAGTGACCAACAACGCTAAATATTCTTTACGTGAGGTTTTTGTAAATCCCGAACATGTTGTTATGGTTCGCGAAGAGTATAGGCTAAAACAGTTAAATGAAGAAGGGTTGATATCAGCCGGTCTAGATACCAATCACAGATTTTCAAAAATTGTTATAGACAAGGGTAACGCTGGTACAGAGATTGTAGTGATCGGCGCCCCAGAAATGATCGAACAAACACTACACAGCCAAAAACAAATTTTAAGAGGATAAAATGAAAAAAAGGTTAAATATTCAATATTCAGTTGAGGAATCGCAAATAGGAGATGAATGCTATAGGCTACTAAGTAACAGCCTGTCGCGATTAACATCAATTGCTGCTACGTCACCGAAATCTGAATCAATCATGAACGTATCGACCATAAAAGAGATAACAGGTCTACGACAGGAGCTGTCTCAGGTCGATGTTATGCTAGACGATGTTAACGCAATTATTGATGGATTTCTAAACTATAAGTACGAGGAACAAACAAGCCATACACAACCCCAGGCGCAGACAGCTCCTGCGGAAAAAATGGAAATTCCAAGTTTTCTTAGCGGCAACGCTCAAGATATAGACCTAAATCAGTTAACTGACTTTATCAAGCAGATGAAAGGCACCCAGCCAAATAATTTCAATATGTCTGAAGTCGAAAACATAGGTACGGCCCTCGGTGACGCGCCGGCGCCAGAGCTTGAAAGAGAGAAAATCCAAGAGATGTCTGAGGCCGCCCGCTCTGTCGATCCGAACAGTGTTGAGGCAGAAGAACTGTTAAATTTATTCAGTGGCCTGCAAGCATCTGGCGGATCTAGCATCGAAGATATAGGGAGGAAACTCCAAGGTCTTAAATCAAGGATCGACTCTAGTGAAATCCCCGATTAAAGACTTAAGGTTTCAGCCGAAATCTCTGACTGTTCTTAAAGACTTGATACCAGAGTACTCAAATGTGGATACCTATCTTTTATACAGCGCTGAATTAGAAATAAACTTAGCAGAAGCAAACAGATATGTTGTCGGACACACCAACAGTTTTGTGGTATATGATTTCTGGCGCGCTCTCTTCCACTCACCAGAAATTATTACGCAAATGGTGGAGCATTTTTGGCCAGTAGAAGATGACAAATTATTCGAAGTATATCAGACCAGATTTAGGACATATACGGATCACCTGATGCGGGCCGCCTTATTCTTTATCCTTAACCGATGCTCCAGCGAGGGAATGATCCAGTCTGGTTTACTAAGTAAAGAGAATTTTAATCCGTTAGCTGTGTCCTACATCAAAAGATTTAAAAAGAGCAACTTTGATGTAGCCTGGGATAATAGCGAGAATTTCTTAGAGACAATAACTGACGCCACTGACGCGGACTACCTTTATTTTCCAGTCGGCCGGTTTAGTTATAATCTTCTGGACGGAGGTATCAGCCGCGGCTTCGAAGAAACTTTAATACAGCACACTGGCCTGCACGACAAACTAGAAACATTTGACAAAAAGATAATTATAGATTATATTTATCATCCCCGGGTCACAAAACTGTATGCAGACTGGCCTACGAAAATATTTCTTAATGAGTATGGACAGAAGGTTGATGAAAGTCGGGCTAAGGAGATTATAATTGCCAATTACTGAATTAGCGAAGACGTTTGGGCTATTTGCAGTCGCTCAAGCATGTGTGTGGTTCCAGTGTTACTCACACTACATTTGGACTTGGTGGGAAGGCAAGCCGTTCCATGCTGCTATCATATTCGGCATACCCGCCAGTGTGATGTTCTGGTATGGAACAAAAATAGCAGTAGATGTAACTAACGCAGCTTGGACAGCCAGAATGCTTGGTTTCGGGGCTTCCTACTTTACTTTTCCTGTGTTAACGTGGTGGCTTTTAAATGAAACTATGTTTACAACAAAGACGATGTTGTGTATCCTCTTATCGTTTTTAATCGTAGGGATACAATTATTTTGGAGATAGAATGAAAAAAAGAATCATAGAAAAGCCTTGGGGTTTTGAGCACATCTGGGCAGAGACAGATGATTACATTGCCAAGATGCTGCACATAAACCCAAAGCAGCGCCTGTCTCTCCAGTATCACGTAACGAAAGAAGAGACAGTATATGTCTTGGAGGGCATACTATTGAACTGGACTGATGAAGAGGGCCCGCCTGAGAAATACCCGACCGGTTCGACGTACCATGTTAAACCTAATCAGGTACATCGGTTTGGTGCCGGCAAAGAATACGTCAGATTAATGGAGGTATCCACGCCACATCTCAGTGATGTTGTTAGGCTCGCGGATGATTATGAACGATGAGTAATATTTACCTCTTTGACGTTGACGGTACTCTGACCGTAGCCAAACAAAAAATTGATCCTGTGTTTAAAAAACAATTCCTTGATTGGATGGAGAACAAAGAAGTCTATATTGTCTCCGGAGGCACCTTTGAGAGAATTCTGGGCCAAGTTGGCGTGGATGTGATTGATAAAACATCCGGTGTTTTTGCATGTATGGGGAATGTGTTTTTACAAAAACCTGAACTTGCTAGCAAAACCGGTTTTAATGAGTGGGAATTAATCTATGAGAATAAATTTGTTTCTCCCAAGAACCTCACAAGGAGGCTGGATGCAATCGTGACTAAATCAGAATTCTCAATCAAGACTGGCCGTCATCACGAAGAGCGTGTTGGTATGGTTAATTTTTCTATCGTTGGGCGCAACGCGAACCAAGAACAACGAAAAGAATATGAGTTGTGGGATTCCGAGAGGGAAGAGCGAAAAGAAATTGTAAGTAAACTAAAACAAAAATATAAAACTTTGGATTTTGTTATTGGTGGGGCGGTGAGCATTGATATTTTTAACAGAGGAAATGATAAATCTCAAATAATTAATAAATATTTTAAAGAAGCCCTTGAGCACAGTCAGATTCATTTTGTAGGCGACAGGATCCCTTTCCCCGGTAATGATTACCCTTTAGCGGAAAAGCTCAAGGAACACCCAAATGGAGCAGCTTACGAGGTTGATAGCTGGAAAGATACAGCAGAATTATTAAAGACCTCACCATTTGTGTAGATACCCACAAAAACAACTATTTATAGTGACGGAGTTTAAGCATGGACATTTCTACAGGCAATTGGTTTAAGTATTTACAGGAAGAAGTTTTAACAGAGGGGCTACGCGACATCGGCTTGCCCGAGATCATCGTTGATTTTATCGAGGAAGGCAT
>TARA_R110001592_G_scaffold87052_2_pt1 | contig 11018 bp, 18 predicted proteins | sample TARA_R110001592 | Tara Oceans TARA_R110001592 (sample SAMEA4398387) | marine metagenome | biome: Polar Biome; feature: [SRF] surface water layer (ENVO:00010504); material: water (ENVO:00002006), including particulate matter (ENVO:01000060) such as... | depth 5 m | reverse complement strand
AATTTAGCAGCGCACAGCGGAAGTGTTATATCTACATTATCCCTACTGAATAAATAATCTACCACAAAGAATTCATTTTTAATGACAGCTAATATAGCCATAGCTGTATAGTCAGCGCCTTGATCAGCAACGTCAATATATCCTACAGCGCCCTCTGGTTTGTTCGTCTTTATAAACTCTTGAAACTCAGCTTCTTCCATTTGCTTGATCGCACCAAACAGTCTACCAGTAATATCAACTGGCTGCTGCATATATTCTGCTTTCCAGATCTCTGGTCGTGTTCTACCTTTCATAGCGCGATATTCTTCTGTAGTCATTACGTCCTCACAGAAGCTTTCTTCTTTGTCATTCATAGCTGCTACTATAATTGATTTGTCATACTGTCCAGCGTCTATTGTACGACCTATAATGTCATTAATAGACCAACGAGTACCAATGTCGATACGAGCGCATCCACTCTCAAATCTACTGTCGTGAGTGGCTTCTTTCCATTGTATTATACGATCATTAACATTATCACTGAGCGCATCTTCAAGACCTTTGTATAAGTCATCTGTGACAGCTAATTTTGAAGCGCCAAAGCCGATTACAGTCCCACCTACTCCAGCACCGAAATAGGAAACTTGTTTAGCTGTATCAAGATTCCAGCCATTTAGATTCCGCTTATCATCTGACAAATGAGTAGGGAATACCGCTTTAAATTTTTCTGACTTAACTATGTTACGAACATCATAGGAGAATTTAAGGTATAGACTATTGGTACAAGTGTTTCTCATTACGCTTTCTTTAGGATTGCGTCCTAGTGTCCAAGCGCAAAACAAAGACGTTATGTAGCTTTTACCAGCACGAGGCGGCATTGATACGCTTAAGGATCTAATTTTTCTATGCTCTACTTCCTCAAAGCATTCAGCAACCTTTTTAAGAAATTGTCTTTTGCTAAAAAACTCACGATCATAGTAATTGCAGAATATCCAAAAATGTCTTTGACTTAACTCAAGTACCTTACTCAGTTTGTCAGTCTTGCTGTTCATCTTTTTTTAGCATTTCTATTATGTCATCTGAACTAAACTCATCAAAGTCTGGTCTAGTGTGTTCTTGTTTGGTTTCCATATAAGACGTGCTCAATGCTTTGCGCTCGTGATCACTTGAAATAAGTTTCATTAATGCTAATTGAAGCGCTGGTGCATTTGACTTGTACCATTTCGCCCTCATGCTTACTTTCAATTCAACCTTATTTTTAATCAAAGCTTCTTTTATGCTGTCCAGTTTGTCCAGATTTTTCTCAAAAAACCAACTTCTTGAACAAGGCAAATAAGGAATAATGTCCTCAATAAAGAATAGTCTTTCTTTAGCTATTACAAGTATTGTCTGTTCTATTATTTTGTCTATGTCGTATGCTGTTCTTCCCATATCTTTTTATTTAGGTGTCCAAGACTTGCTGTATGGCTTGTCTAGGTCTGGGTGACCAAATACTCCTTGAGTCTGTGTCAAGCGTATTACTTCTTCCCTTTCCATTTTTAGACGTTTCATTATTTCTTCTGTTGTCATACCGTTTTTCATTAGATCTGCTACGATGCTTCCCATTTCTAATACACCGTGCCTACCTCTTGCACGATTATGACGTATAGTAGACATTTGTTGGTGATCACTGTCTTTCGGCTGCAATATTACTACTGGTATAAAACCGTCTGTCAATTCTCTAATCTCTTTATGACCACTTACAGTCCACCTATGAAAACCGTCAACGATAGTATTGTCTGGATTAATCACTATAGGTTGTGTCCAACCGTCCTCTAATATAGATGTTTTCAATAACTCTAATTCTGGCGGTGCTACACTGTTAGGATTGTAGCTGTTAGGAGTCAAAGTGTCTCTATTTACCCATTTAAGCTGTTCTAAAGGCATAATTCTACCGTCTGGTAGTTTGTGCTTATCATTTGTTTTTTTGTTGCTCATAGTATTTCTTCTTGTATTTATCACTTCCGTATCTTGCTACAGCTTGATCCCTTGTTATACCAGCTCGTTTTCTGGCTTTCATTGACATTTGAGGTACTTTCTGCAAATTACGCTCTTTTGTATCTCCACGAATAGCAATTCTTGCTAAAAATTCCCACGAAATACCAGTAAGAGGGCAACTATCTGCTTCAGCGTCCTCAATTTTATGATTAGTTTGATTCTGATGCCACGTTATGATCTTATTCATAGACTTTGCGACTAGCTTTTTCGTGTGAATAGGCATTTGTTTCAATATTCCTTTGGTGTATTCTTCCCAAGTCATGTTATCTTTTTTGGTGACTTTCGTACCAGTATAGATACCCTCGTTGTTATACCTCCAAGCTGTCTTGACACCCTCTGCACGATCAATGATTTTATGCCAGAATTTACCATACATGATTCTCCATTGGTGCAAAGTCCTTAAACTTTCCTCAGCAAATACGCTTCCTACTCTTTGCTTATTCAATTTGTTGAAGTGTTCAGTACGATTCATTAGATCATACTCGGTATTGTAGGGTAAACCAGTTTCACGAATGTATTTCCATACGTCTGTTGCTAACATATCGTAAATAGGATACGCTGTCGCTTGATTGCTTGAAATATAACATTCATTTTTCTTTCTTGACATTATAGTATAACGAGCCATACTCTCTTCCGCTCGGATCCCTACCAACGAAATAGCTGTAATTCCTTTTTTTCTATAATTGTCATTATGCAGATCAACTATTTCTGTAAAACCCATTGATTTTTGAACAGCATTTGCGGCAAATGGTGTACCGTCTGGATGCTTATACTCTTTGTCATACTCAAAATAGAAACCGTCTAATTCAGTTACTGCATTTTTAGGTATGTCTCTAACCCAAATATCTTTCTCAGACGGATGCCACGGATACCATTTGGGAGCATTGTATGAAGTAGCGTTTCTTAATGCAAACGGTAATACATATCGCACTAATTCAGTTTCTTTCATTTGATCCACAGCTTCAACAATATCCATAGTACCTTGTCCTTCTATTTCATGATCTACATAAACGACTTCTATTGGTAGATTATCAGTTTCTCTGGCTGCTTCAATAGCTACATATAGCATAGCTGTACTGTCTTTCCCACCGCTAAAATTTACGATTACTTTATCATAAGACTTGAATAGGTATTTTATTCGGTCTTTTGCAGCTTCAATGACGTTTGTTTCGCCATAATTCTTTTTTAATATCGCCATTCTTTTGAGCAAAAATAATGGACACCCTCTATTTCTTCTTGAAATAATGTAATGTCCTTGTTACTATATGTTAATTCGTAATTGTGATAGTCTAGTTTCAAGTGAATATAAGCGTGTTTAAAAGTCACTGGAGTACCTTGTTTGATCATAGGTATTAATGCTTCACTATCATTGTTTGTGGTAGGTAAATATCTGTGAGTATTATATACGGTTTCTGAAATACCTACATTCCCATTATGAACTATAGCAGCGTCTTTTACGACTATCGGCTGAGTATTCAATATGCTTTGCTCTGAGCTTGTCGCTAGTCTACTATGACCTATTACGACTAACATACCTCTTACATCGTTTAAGGTCTTGAATATGTCTTGCTTATGGGTGCTTTTGTGTTGAACTTGATTGTATTCTTTGTCAATACCGAAATATCCATAACCATGACCACCACGATCATCAGCGCCACGAATAATTGATTCTACTATTCTTGACTTTGGTTTACCTCCTTTACATTCATATCCCCAAATTCCGCACATAATGTTCTGCTGATTTTATGTATCGACTAGCTTTGTGTACTATGCTAGGATCAATTTCGTAAATTTCTGTCCACCCTTGTCTAGTGCTTCCAGTCCATTGTCTTGCCGCCCAGCATCCAGATCCAACAACCCAGCCATTTTTCCAAGAATAACTCGGTGAAACTGGTAGGTCGTAATATTTTATAGCAGCTAATATCAACTCATGCGACCATTCAGACAAAGGTGAATATCTTACTACTCCAGTTGATTTGTTTTTGTACTGTTGATTTTTACCTATGTAATTCATGTCTAGCTTCCTACGTCCAGTCAATAGCATATCAAGATTTTTGTCTTTAAAAAAATCGTTTTGTGCTTTATGCTGTATCGCCTTAAACCATTTAGCCGCTTGTTGACTATCTTTTGGAAACAACCATTCAAGATTATCTGATAACCATTTCAAAGTGTGTCCGCTGGTATAAACTTTTAGATCATTAGGCATATAGTCAGTGACAAATTGCATAAACTCTGGATATTCTAATTCATTAGTCATGCCTATGCAGCTAGGAAACTGTCCAATTTCTTGACAAACCATATCTAAGACTACACTATCTTTCCCACCAGACCAAGCGACACCCCATTTTTTATTGCCTATGTCTTTTTTCATGATCTGTACGGTCATGTCAATAGCATTATCTAATTCTCCTTTAGATATAATGCTTTCAATATTATCAAAAGTATTTACAAAGTTTTCGTTTTTTTCTTTTTGTTTACGACCTAACATCCTTTGTTCTTATTGAGTCTATTTTTGAAGCGCTTACTCCATTGACTATTGTTCTATTGATCATAGGGTGTGTTTCATCTGTTGCTCCAAAGTCTGAGTCTGGGTGAAATGCTACTACGTCCATAGCTTCTTCATAAGTCTCAAATGCGTGTTGACCTACTGGATATTTCTGTCCGTCAATACCCTCACCAAAGCTTTCACCATTCCATTCCTTAATTAAAAATATCATTCCTTTTTTTAAAGGTAAATGACCAAACGGTGTGATACATTTTCCAGATCCCCCAGTAACCATTCCTATTCTGTGACTAGGGTGAGTGTGCTGAGTTTGCACTATGTCTGTAGGAAAGTGTAAATGATTGAAACAAGGATCACCCATTTTTACTGGCGGTATCAATAATGAGTCAGTGCAACCGTCAATATATTTCAACCGACCATGAGTTTCTAAAGGTCCACCAATAGAAAAAAGACTTTTAAATTTGTTTTCTTGATAAAACCCTTTGTCGTGATCTACCTCAATAAGCAATACTTTGTTTTCATCAGATGCTATGTTTCCGATTTTAAAATTACCCATTGAATTAAAATACATTCCGTCTGGTATTGGATAACTCGGTTTATCGTCAAATGACATACAAACTATTCCTTTGTAACAATATCCAAAGTAACTTTTATCTTTTTTGATTTCAGCGCCTTTACCGTTGATTACATTATATACCCTTATCGGATATGTTTTATGAGCGCTATCGTCAAATAAAAGACCTTCACGGTCATTGTCAAATACTATAAAGGCATTATTTTCCATTGTTATTGTTTTTCATTTAATACGTCTTGATATTTTTCAGCCATTACATAAAGAGCATCGCCTATCGTACACCCTTCGATAGCTGCTGTCTGATTCAGTACGTTGACTACGGTTTTCTTGAATTCTTCTCTGAGTACAACTTCAAATCTGACATATCCATTGTCAGTGATCTTAGCGTCTGGTTTGCTTTCTCCTACCTTAGCTGGTGCTTCTTCTTCTTCTTCGTCAAAAGTGATTTTTTTATCCTCAGTACCGAAATAATATTCGTCCATACCCCAGCCGACAAGCTCAGAGGTATCCCATTCATTCGCTAAAGTATCCCATTCCCATTGACCAAAACTTAAATTATCTTTGACAATTAATTCAGCTTTCTGCTTATCGTTGAGATCCGCTGCCTTTATTACTGGTATCTTTTTCATACCAATAGCTATAGCGGCTTTATGTCTCATATTCCCAGCTAGAATAACATTTTTGTCATCTACTATTATCGGTTTATAATTAAGCATCCACGGTGCTTCCTTTAAACTCTTTTTTAATTTATCGAATTGTGCTTCTGAAATATATCTAGGATTATTTTCGTTTGGCTTTAAGTCGTTGGTATTTACTGTGATCATGACAATAAATTTTTGAATAAAAATGTCAATGATAAGACTATTACTCCAGTCGCTATCCTTATAGTGCTGTTAGCGATCATTTGACTATCGTTTAACCAGACTTGAATAGGACTACTATTGATCCATATTAAAAAAGTCAATATTAACCTATCCAGTAAGAATAAAATTGTCATTACTGGAAGTAATAAGATCCCTAGAATGACATTTTTAGTCGGTGCTTTGTTATCCATTTCTTTAAATTATGAAAGACCCCCCAAGAAAACCGAACATTTAAACAAGAAAAGGAAATAGTGATCAAGGGGGGAAATTCTTGTTTGTTCTTCTCTTGTTGATTTCAAAGGTAGAAAAAAAAATACTAACTTAAACAAATTAGTATTCTTTATTCATTACTCAGCAAAATAGATCCGCAAAAGTATTGCTAAAAAGCATAAAACAGCGCCATAATAAATCATTAGTCATATAGATTATGTTTCACAATATCATTACCAGTGTGCGTAATATTTATTGAAACGGTTTCTTTGATTCTTACTTTCTTGATCCATACTTTAATAGCGTAATGAAACGCTATCTTATAGCTAGTCAATAATGTCTGTGCATCTTTGAGGTTATCTGCGCTGTCAACTTCTTCTTTCATACCAGCGTACTCACTCCAAATTTGATATTCTATTTTAGTTTTGCTCATCTTGTTTGTCTGTTAAATGGTTTAAAATTAGGTACTGCACCGCTGATTTTTGCTCAGAATTTAAGTCAATGCAATCACCAACTATTTCTAAGTCCTCATCTATTTCATGTACTGTACCCATAATTATATTAAATTCTTGCTCAATGCTACTTTCCCACTGTATGCGGTCATTAAAACCATTACTGGACACTGGGTATTCATCAAATACTAAGTCTTTAGTAACGGTTAATTCTATTTTATAGCTTTTAAGATCATTAAAAGGGTTTTCTGTATTGGTGTGTGCGCTGAAATAAGCTGTTGCTTTTGTGTCTTTGTCATTAAGCAAGGATAAGTCTATTTCCATATCACAGTCCATATTCAAAATATAAGTTTTGTTGTCTCTCATGATTACGCTTTTTTAGTTATCATTGATAATGGTACGTCATACTGTGCGGCTTGTCCTAGTGGATCAATATTTGCTGGATCTGCAATAACCGCTTTGGTAGATTTCATTTTCACTATGTATAAACTTTCAGCATACATAAGGCGCTTGTGATTTACAGTAACACTGTCACCAACCTTTAAAATAGCTTTAGCGGCTGCTATTCTGTTTCCTTTGCGGTAATTCATTTCGCTGCAAATAAAGCTATTTAGCAATTTTAATTCGCTGTCTGTCATTCTCTGAATTTGCGCTGTAGCGTTACCAGCTTGTAAAATTTCATTAATCGTACTCATAATATATTGTTTAAATGTTCATCACAAATATAATGAATTTAAATTGTTATATCCTAGTAAGTTTAAATATTTTTTTTAAGTGAAAGAAAAAAGGGCGGATTAGCCGCCCTCAATGATCATTTACTTTTGCTTAGATAAGCACCTATTTTTTCTAAAGTATTGGTATGTAGACCTTTACTCAAACCAGCGCTTTTATTAGTGTTCATATAAAGCCATAGTTGACTTTGGTGTACTCCACTTTCTTTAGCAAACTGGCTTAGATTCATATTCTTTTTATCAATGTGATTAGTGATCATTTTGATAACTTCCGCATTGATATTCATTAGATCCTTAGCTTTCATAATCGGTTTTTAAAATGGTAAATCGTCTTTTGGCGCTTCTCCATTATTGTTTAAAAGCGTCTTTTGGTGCGCTTCGATTACCTTGTTTTCTTGATTTGCTGTTGGTGCTGGATTATCAAGAATATCTTGTGTCATATTTGAGAAATTGTCTTGTGACTGCACTAAAAGATTCCAACCTACCAAAGTATTAAAAAACTTAGGGATACCGTCTGGCGCTATCCATTCACGTCCTCTAAGATTAAATTGAACTTCTACAGTATCACCTACATTAGCTGTATCAAGATCATCTGTTTTGTCTTGTTGAAATTCAATAGCTATTTTTTGAGGGTATTTTTCGTCCTCTGTTTCAACAACTATCAACCTCTTTTTGAACTTGCTAGATATTACTTCTTCTTGTCCTATATGGTAGACTACACCAGTAACTTTATTACTCATTTGTTTTGGTTTTTAAATTGTGTTATTATTTGATCATTATTCATGTTTTGAATTTTATCCCAGTATTCATCATATAAATGTCTGCATTCAGTGATCCTATCTTTCATAGCTTCAATTTTGACTTCATCACGTTTAATCACCCAGCGCTTGACACGCTCTTTAGCTGGGAAATTATCAAATGTCATTTGGGATCTAACTTCACGTTCAACTTTTGCTTCTATTTCATGCATATCCATATTACGCAATTTCTCGTCATAATTAGCTTTGTCCATAGCCGCAAAAGTCTGCATTCGTATTTCTTTTTGAATTAAGTGTTCTGGAGTATTTGTCAAACAATAAACTAACTCACACTCGCTACGGTCACACAGCCACATATAAGACATCATTTGCCATTCATAATCTGCATTAGGAATTTTATCTTTAAAAAACGGAAATGTAGTAGCATCCCAGCTAGATTTTATGTCACCTAATATCATAGGACTTTCAATGTCTGGCTCACCTACTATCCATTCATTTTTATATCGTCTTTTAGGAGCGTCTGATTTTACGTCAAACCAACCTAAGACTCCAGCCGCTAGATCAATACCCTCAGCTTCTACTATAGTGCCTTTCTCCATATACTTTGTCCAGATACGCTTATTGACACCTCGTTTGTTATACAGCAGCATTTTTTGAATTTCTGTAATACACTTAGCACCCAGCTTCTTGCCGCTTCTATCGCTGCTCATTATAGCGCCCATACTGGACGCTCTTACTAACCATTCGTGCTTCATGCTTCTCTATTTAAGTCCTCAATTTGTTTGGCGCTTAGATCAAATTGTTTTAACGCTTCTTCTTTTGTAAAGTCACCAGCGTTTATAGCACCCAGCATTCTTATAAATTGCTGCTCATTTAATGTCGCTTTTTTTGGTGCTGCTGGTTTGCGATTGTATTTCTTTTCAGCTTTGCCTTGAGCGTCATTGTCCTCGTCCTCAGTGAATATTCCTAAGAAGCTGCATAAAACATATCTTTTGTAATATGTCAAGCTAGATCCGTAACTCTGAAATAAATTCATTCTTGCTAACTCGTAACCCTCTGGCATTAGAGTATTCAACTCATGCGTTTCGTTTGTTTCAACGTGCATTATTATGGTTTTCAAGTTTGCACCCTCTGGAAGCTGCATAATCAACAATTTGTGTTTTTTCAACAACGGTCTTACAGATTTCCAGATTGTAGTCAACTGGGTATATTTGTAATTGTGCGCCTTTGTCGTTTTTTCAAATATTGGCGCTTCTTGTTGAACTGCAAAAATACTCTGATACAATTCCATTCCTTTACGTTTAGCCACGTCTGGCGCTTTTCTTGTCGGCATTATTTATTTATTTATATTGTTTCTAAAATAGTCATCACTGTCATTTCGTCTGTCATAGGACGTACCCCTAAGATCAATGCGCTTATTCTGCACTAATCTTCTACAGCGGATCATTGAGGTATAATTAACGTATCTGTTAAAAACTAACCTATCAAGTAATTCGAATGCTGTCATAGTTTTTAATTTGTCTACACCCTTTGTAATGTCACCACCCCCCTCTTTCAGCGTTACAAGTGTCGCATATAGCTTCTCGTCACTGTCTCTTAAACTAGGATACTTTTCAAGTAGATAAGTGATTTTATCTTCATTTTTTTTCATTTCAGAAAATAGTATTGGCTCATTCATAATATTTATTTTAGTAAAAATGTCCTTGATATTCACACTCTTTAGGCATCATATTCACCCATTCTATTTTGGGATCTTGCACCAACATCGGATATAGTGTTTTAGGATCATATTTGTAATACAAACTGTGACCTTCGTTGATAGGTACACCGTTCATTTCAGCTACTAATTCAAAAAAGTCTTTGCCGCCAAATATACCGTACCCATTATATTCTGCATCATACCATACTCTACCCTTATTATCTATCATATACACTTCAAATGTCGGTCTTATAGATTGCATACGATTAGGTATGCTTTTTTTTGTGTCACTTGTTTTCCAGCTAAAAACTCCCATTATATATATTTTACAGTTTCTATATGATCTCCAGCTTTACCATAAATATTTTCAAATACAGCACGTTTCACCTTGACACCGTCAACTTTTAACGTAAACCAAATTTCAGTCTCTAAGACTGTTTTTGTCGTACTTACTTCTGCTAGATCTTGGCTGTTCTTTGCGCTGCTGCCTACTTTGATTTTACACTCAGTGTGATCAACTGCACCCCAGCTTTTTTTACTCTTGTAAAGGCAGCTTTCAACCTCATTCCAAATTGGATAACTTTTCATTTTTCTTGTTTTAAATGTTCAACGTAAATATAATAAATTTAAACTACTATTAAAAACTATAGTCATAGTATTCTTGTTTGTAGCCAAATACTATGCTAATCGGTCTGTAGTTTTTATAGATCTTGGTAATGCCTTCATACGCTTCCATAATGCGATCATCATTTTCGTCATATCGCCATACTTTGTCAGCTACGTCTTTGCCGAATACTTGCTCAACTTGATCATAGTAAGCAAATTTAGACGTTTGCGTTTCTAGGTACTTAGCCACTTTAGGAATTATTCTCAATTCATCAGTAACCTCACACCAGCAGCCGCCTTTTTTATTGCGCCATACTAGGTTTTTACGATAACCAGTCAGTTTAGTGTATTCATAACTTTGACTCTCTGACATACCGTGTTTATCTACTCTTGTTGGACTGTACCGTTCAATTACGCAACTCATTTGATCTTTAGCTACGGAGACAACCTCATAAGCGGATCTGTCTGACCAGTGCAGTTCAGTAGCACCTTTGTTTACTTCTGGTAGAGTAACATTGTTACCCATAGCCCAATTTACGAAGCTTCCAGTTTGTTTAATGTTTTTAGTCTGTCTCATTATTACTTGTTTAGTGTGTTTTGAATTAC
>TARA_R110001592_G_scaffold53784_10_pt1 | contig 11030 bp, 9 predicted proteins | sample TARA_R110001592 | Tara Oceans TARA_R110001592 (sample SAMEA4398387) | marine metagenome | biome: Polar Biome; feature: [SRF] surface water layer (ENVO:00010504); material: water (ENVO:00002006), including particulate matter (ENVO:01000060) such as... | depth 5 m | reverse complement strand
ATGCGTGTCGGCCTTTTTTTGTCTGCCATTTGCTCAGAGTGTCTATTCCAGGCTCGCCGCCGTACCTCAATCAGCCTTCAGGCAGTCGACATAGAACACCCTTTCACTATCATTCTGCTCGCCGTTTCGCAGTCCGTGTATGTCGCTCTCAAAACCGGGAAAGCGCTGATCCTGGCGTTGAGCAATCTGCAGGAAGTCGGTGATGGCAGTGCTGTCGAATGGAAAGCGCTCGCCTGGCATTATCACTGGTATACCCGGCGGGTAGGGCACCAGCATGACAGCACTGATGCGTCCGGCCAGCTGGTTCAGTGGGACCATCTCGACCTGACCGCGAACCATCTGTTGGTAGGCATCGGCTGGTCGCACGACCATTTCCGGCAGCTCCGTATAAATATGCCGCAGGGTGCGCACCATGCGTTGTTCCTTGTAGAACCCATGCAGCTGTTCGCACAGTTCGCGCAGGCCAAGCCCGCGATAATGCCCGGTGGCCGCCACGCTGGGCAGCGTGGCGGTCAGGGGCGCATTGCCATCGTAGTGGCGTTTGAACTCCTGCAGCTCCGATACCAGTGTGCTCCACTTGCCTTTGGTAATGCCCAGCGAAAACAGGATCAGGAACGAGTATAAACCGGTCTTTTCAACTACCAGACCGCGTTCGGCGAGAAACCGCGTAACGACCGCCGCCGGTATGCCGCTTTTAGCCAGGCGACCATGTTCTTCCACTCCGGGGGTGAGCAGCGTGACCTTGATTGGGTCGAGCAGGGCATAGTCGTGGGCCATATCACCAAAGCCATGCCAGGCTTCCCCGGTATCAAGTGTCCAGTCGTGCGGCAGCAGTGCGTCGGATTCAAGCGCGTCCTCGGGCTCCCAGACATCGAACCACCACTCGTCTTCGTCCAGGCGCTCGGCGGTCTGCTGCATGGCGCGGCGAAAGGACAACGCCTCGTCCAGGGTTTCCTGTACCAGAGAGCGGCCCGGTTCACCGGCCATCATGCCGGTCGATACGTCGATCGAAGCGATGATCCCGTAATGCGGCGAAGTAGATGTATGCATCATGAAAGCTTCATTGAAACGGTCCAGATCGAGCTGCTGTTCGACGCTGTTCTCGGCCAGAATGATCGAGGCCTGGGACATGGCTGCCAAGACTTTATGCGGCGATTGGGTGGCGAATACGAGGGGATGTTTGGCGCGCTCGAAGCCGCGCTGGCTGCCCATGCCATGACGACCTGCGTAGAACTCGTGGAAAGCCGCGTAGCCGTACCAGGCTTCGTCGAAGTGCAATACGTCGACCGCATCCTCCAGCTCGTCCTTGATTAATTCGGCGTTGTAGCAGAGACCGTCATAGGTAGAGTTGGTCAGTACGGCCAGGCGGATTTTCGCCTCGCGACCCTGCAGTAGTGGGTGTTCTGCCAGGCGCTGACGCAGATTGTCCGGTGCGAAGGAGTCAAGGCTAATCGGCCCGATGATGCCGTAATCGTTGCGTGAGCCGGTGAGATAGATCGGAATGGCACCGGTCATGATGATCGCGTGGAGAATCGATTTATGGCAGTTACGGTCTACCAACACGACGTCGTCGCGGCTGACAAAGGCGTGCCAGATAATTTTGTTCGACGTTGATGTGCCGTTGACCACGTAAAAGCTGTGATCGGCACCAAAGACCCGGGCGGTATTCGCTTCAGCTGCGGCAATGGGTCCGTTGTGATCGAGTAGCGAGCCGAGACCGGGTACCGATACCGAGAGATCCGAGCGCAGGGTGTTCTCGCCAAAGAAGTCATGGAAGGCGCGCCCTACTGGGCTCTTGCGAAACGCTACGCCCCCGCCATGACCGGGCGAATGCCAGGAGTAGCTGGCGCGGCCGGTGTAGTCTAGTAGCGCCTTGAAAAACGGTGGCAGCAGATTGCCTAGATAGGCTTGTGCAGTCCGCGCGATCTGGCCCGCGATGAAGGGCAGGGTGTCTTCGAACAGATAAATGATACCGCGGAGCTGGTGCAGGTCGCGCAGCTCGGTCAACTTGTCGTTATCCAGATTCTGGCGTGTGCTCAGCGCCATGATGGGCAGTTCCGGCGAGCGCGAGTGGGCTGCCTGAAACAGTGCACGCACCTGAGCCAGATCGCCTTCCTGGTCAGCTGTAAACAGGATGCAGGAGAGACCCCTGTGAGCTTCGGCAATTAGCCGGCCCTCATCAACCGAGGCCGTCGCCAGTACTTTGAAGCCCTCGCTCTCCAATGCCTTGAACAGGTCGGCCAGTTGGCTGCCGGCCACATCCTTGAGACCTATATGGGGATTGATGACCAGTATCGGGAAGTGCAGGTGCTTGAACATGAAATCGTATTCCTTGCAAAGTCTCAGCAAAGATTACACCAGGCCAGCCCTTCCTGCGCTGCGGTTCTCCCCGGTGTCATCGGTCACGGGCTTGAGCAATGATATGCTGTGTGCGATTGCAATCGGATAGAGGAAGCATCTAATGCTGCAATGGGATCTGGATAATCCGTATACGCTGGATATCACGGTGCAGCCCGAGGATATCGATGGTCTGGGTCACGCCAACAATACGGTGTATGTCAGTTGGCTGGAGCGCTGCGCCTGGCAGCATTCCAGCTCCCTGGGGCTGGGCGTGGAGGACTACCGTACGCTGGATCGTGCCATGGCGGTATTTCGCCACGAGATAGACTATCTGCGGGCGGCCTACGAAGGGGATGATCTGGTGATGGCAACCTGGATTGTCCACTGGGACAAGAAGCTGCGCATGACGCGTCACTTTCAGCTGTGTCGGGTATCTGATGGGGTGACGCTGCTGCGTGCACGGACCACCTTTGTCTGCATAGAGGTGAGCACGGGCAAGCCCAAACGCATGCCGCCGGTGTTTATCGAGGTTTACGCCAAGGGTATGACGGAAGAGAAGCCGGATGGGAATGGCGGGGCGCTGAACCGAGAGTAGTCAGCTTGACGAACAGGTGGCAACAACGCCACCTGTCTAGCGGTTAGGCTATCAGCGGTACTCGCACAGATAGGCTGTGTCCTGTTCAACCTTGAGGCTGAATTTACTGTTGGCTTCAACGGTAAACTGGCTGCCAGAGGCGAAGGTGTCCCACTGTTCGCTACCCGGCAGTTTCACCGTAAGCTGGCCGGTAATCACATGCATGATTTCCAGTTGGCTGGTGCCAAACTCATAGTCCCCGGGCGCCATTACGCCGACGGTAGCCTGGCCTTCGGGTTGCTGAAAAGCGATGGAAGCGACCTTACCTTCAAAGTACTGATTGACGCTGAACATCTTCGGAGTCCTCCGGAGCATGGATAGGGCGCGTAGTATGCCGATGCCGGTGTGGTTGCGGCAATGGATTTGCTATGATCGGGCCTGACAAAATTCTTTTCGCTTTTTGTGCCGCGTGTTCTCGCTGGCATACATCGCAGCTTACTCTGGAGGCGTGATGGCTAATATTGCATTCATCGGTATGGGCGTAATGGGTTATCCCATGGCGGGACATCTCAAGCGTGCGGGCCATGATCTCTGTGTCTACAACCGCACGGCGGCCAAGGCAGATGCATGGGTCGCTGAATACGGTGGCAGGGCTTGCAAGACACCAGCAGAGGCGGCTAAAGAGCAGGATTTCGTGATTGTCTGCGTGGGTAACGATAATGACCTGCGTGAGGTGGTGGCCGGGGACCATGGCATACTTCAGGGCGCTCGCAGTGGTACTGTCATCATTGATCACACTACGGCCTCTGCCGATGTTGCGCGGGAAATGGCAGCTCTTGCCCAGAAGAAGGGTATGGGCTTTCTTGACGCGCCCGTTTCCGGGGGTCAGGCCGGCGCTGAAAATGGCAAATTGACAATCATGGTGGGCGGTGATGAGTCGGTATACGACTTTGCCCGGCCGGTGATGAACAGTTATGCCAAGATGCTCAAGCGTATGGGCCCTGCCGGCTCGGGCCAGTTGACCAAGATGGTCAATCAGATATGTATCGCCGGCCTCGTACAAGGGTTGTCCGAGGCTCTGCATTTCGCCCAGTGTGCAGGACTTGATGGCGAGGCCGCGATGGACGTTATCAGCAAGGGTGCAGCGCAGTCATGGCAGATGGATAACCGGCACAAGAGCATGCTGGCCGGCGAGTTCGATTACGGTTTCGCGGTGGACTGGATGCGCAAGGATCTGTCAATCGTGCTCGATGAGTCTCGCCACAACGGCGCGCGCCTGCCGGTGACGGCCCTTGTCGACCAGTTTTATGCGGATGTGCAGGCGATGGGTGGCGGCCGCTGGGATACCTCCAGTCTGATCGCCCGGCTGAATCGAGACGAGTGATTTTATTCCTATGATTTGCCGCCCTGATTGCGGCGCTTGCTGTATCGCGCCGTCGATTACCTCACCGATACCGGGTATGCCCAATGGCAAGCCCGCCGGCGTGGCCTGTATTCATCTTGATGCGCAATATCGATGTGGTATTTTTGGCCAGCCGGATCGTCCGGCGGTATGTTCAAGTTTCCAGCCTAACGCCGATGTGTGCGGTCAGACCCAGGCCCAGGCGTTGCAGATAATAGGCTGGTGGGAAGCGCAAACGGCATAATCGGTCCGCTGCAATAGTTACCAGCCCATAAAAAACCCGCCGAGGCGGGTTTTTTATGGATAGCGCTTTACCTTGTGGGATTACTTTTTCGGGTAATCGCGCTTGGTAGCACCGGTGTACAGTTGGCGTGGACGACCAATCTTGTAGGGGCTGCTGATCATCTCGTTCCAGTGCGCGATCCAGCCAGGCGTGCGTCCTGTGGCAAAAATCACGGTGAACATGGAGGCTGGAATACCGATAGCCTTGAGAATGATGCCGGAGTAGAAATCCACGTTCGGATACAGATTGCGTTCAACAAAGTAAGGATCGTTGCGCGCGATCTCTTCCAGCTTCATTGCCAGCTCCAGCTGCGGATCATTAATGCCCAGCTCGGCCAGTACTTCATCGCAGGTTTCTTTCATTACCTTGGCGCGGGGGTCGAAGTTCTTGTACACACGGTGGCCGAAGCCCATCAGCTTGAATGGGTCGTCCTTATCCTTGGCCTTGGCAATGAAAGTTTCGATATTGGATACGTCGCCAATCTCGTCCAGCATGCGCAAAACAGCTTCGTTGGCGCCGCCATGGGCGGGACCCCAGAGGGCAGCAATACCGGCCGCGATACAGGCAAAGGGGTTGGCTCCCGAGGAGCCGGCTAGGCGCACGGTCGACGTCGAGGCATTTTGCTCGTGGTCGGCATGCAGGACGAAAATGCGATCCATGGCCTTGGCCAGAATCGGGTTGACCTTCTTCTCATCACACGGCGTATTGAACATCATGTGCAGGAAGTTTTCGGAGTACGACAGGTCGTTGCGCGGGTACATCATGGGCTGGCCCATGGAGTACTTGTAAACCATCGCTGCCAGAGTCGGCATCTTGGCAATCAGTCGAATCGCCGAAATTTCACGGTGATGCGCATCATTGATGTCCAGCGAGTCGTGATAAAAGGCGGACAGGGCGCCCACTACGCCACACATGATGGCCATGGGGTGGGCGTCGCGGCGAAAGCCATTAAAGAAAGTCTTGAGTTGCTCGTGCACCATGGTGTGATTCTTGATGGTGCTGACAAATACGTCTTTTTCTGCGTCAGTAGGCAGTTCGCCCTTGAGCAACAGAAAGCAGGTTTCCAGGAAATCGGCGTTTTCTGCAAGCTGCTCGATGGGATAGCCGCGGTGCAATAGCACGCCATTCTCGCCATCAATAAAGGTAATCTTGGATTCGCAGGACGAAGTGGCCATAAAACCGGGGTCGAAAGTGAAGAACCCTTCTGCGGTCAGGCCGCGCACATCCACTACATCGGGGCCGAGAGTGCCTGAATATACTGGCAGGTCGATAGGGGCATTGCCCTCAATTATCAACTGCGCCTTTTTGTCAGCCATTGTCGGCCTCCTGTTTGCTGGTATCGGAAGGATGCGCCCCAGCTACGCAGGGCCCGCATCACTATAAGGTGATAAATCGGTTTGTCAATTCTACAGATAGTGAATGGTTATCAGGCAGATAAAAAGGTTTTATTTGCATGATTGTTATGTGTGGTAAAGGTCTTGGAGGGTTGTAACAAGGGCCTTCCAAAGGCGTAGTTGCATTGTAATCAGGGGGTCAACTCTCTATACTCCACTACCGGCAAAGTGGCTTTTTGGCTCCCCGCGGGAGTCATGCATGAAGTCATTGGGGTACCCATAATAGTGCACCTTCCTATAATCCAGCCCTGAGTCATAAGAGGGCCATGAGTGTGAAAAAAGCCGTGAATAGCAAAAGACCTGTCAACCTGGATCTCAGGACAATTAAACTGCCTGTCACCGCATGGACGTCCATTGCTCATCGCGTGTCGGGAATCATCATGTTTATAGCCGTTGCTGGATTGCTCTGGCTATTGAGCGTGTCACTGGATTCCGAACGTGGGTTTGAGCAAGCTCAATCCGTCCTGCAAAATCCACTCGCCAAGCTGGTGCTGTGGGGCATTTTATCTGCCCTGCTTTACCATCTAATCGCTGGTGTACGTCACCTGGTGATGGACGCAGGCGTAGGTGAAGGCTTGGAAAGCGGCAAGCGCGGCTCCCAAGTGGTGATCGTGATTTCAGTCATTGTGATTGTTCTTCTGGGGGTTTGGATATGGTAACCAACGTCACTAACCTGTCGCGTAGTGGTCTGTACGACTGGATGGCGCAACGTGTCTCTGCGGTAGTGCTTGCGCTCTATACGCTGTTTCTACTTGGTTATCTTGTATTCAATCCGGGTCTTGGCTATGAAGAATGGCGCGCACTGTTCAGTCAGAACTGGATGCGCATCTTCAGCTTGCTCACACTGGTGGCCCTCAGCGCTCATGCCTGGGTCGGAATGTGGACCATTTCAACTGACTACCTGACTCCCATGTCATTGGGCAAATGGGCAACCATCCTGCGCTTTCTGTTCCAAGCGTTTTGTGGACTTGTGATGTTTGTTTATTTCGTCTGGGGCGTACAGATTCTTTGGGGTATCTAAATGGCTAACATTCGTACATTGTCTTTTGACGCCATCATCATTGGTGGCGGTGGTGCAGGTATGCGCGCTGCACTGCAACTGGCTCAGGGTGGTCACAAGACCGCCGTGGTTACCAAGGTATTCCCGACTCGTTCGCACACTGTTTCCGCCCAGGGCGGCATTACGTGTGCTATTGCCTCTGCCGATCCGAATGATGATTGGCGCTGGCACATGTACGATACCGTCAAGGGTTCCGATTATATCGGTGACCAGGATGCTATCGAGTACATGTGTTCGGTAGGGCCAGAAGCGGTCTTCGAGCTCGAGCATATGGGTCTGCCGTTCTCTCGTACCGAGCAAGGTCGCATCTATCAGCGCCCCTTCGGTGGTCAGTCCAAGGGTCCAAACGACTCTACTCAGGCAGCGCGCACCTGTGCTGCAGCTGACCGTACAGGTCACGCTCTGCTGCACACGCTCTATCAGAACAACATCAAGCACGATACGACGTTTCTGAATGAGTGGTACGCAGTTGATCTGGTGAAGAATCAGGACGGCGTTATTGTCGGTGTGGTTGCGATTTGCATTGAAACCGGTGAAACCGCTTACATCCGCGCCAAAGCTACCGTGCTGGCCACGGGCGGTGCAGGTCGTATTTACGCCTCCACGACTAACGCACTGATCAATACCGGTGACGGTATTGGTATGGCGCTGCGTGCTGGTGTGCCGGTTCAGGATATCGAGATGTGGCAGTTCCACCCCACCGGCATCGCCGGCGCGGGCACCCTGGTGACCGAAGGTTGCCGTGGCGAAGGTGGCTACCTGATCAACAAGCATGGTGAGCGTTTCATGGAGCGCTATGCGCCCAATTCCAAGGACCTGGCCGGTCGCGACGTTGTGGCCCGTTCCATGGTCAAGGAAATCATTGCCGGTAACGGCTGTGGTCCTGAAGGCGATCACGTACTGCTCAAGCTTGACCACCTGGGTGAGGAAGTGTTGCACAGCCGTCTGCCGGGTATTTGCGAATTGTCCAAGACATTTGCCCATGTCGATCCGGTTACTGCACCGATTCCGGTTGTGCCGACCTGCCATTACATGATGGGTGGTGTTCCCACCAATATTCATGGCCAGGCCATTACTCAAGATGAGCATGGCAAGGACAAGATTATTGAAGGCTTGTTCGCCGTTGGCGAAGTCGCTTGTGTATCGGTTCACGGTGCCAACCGTCTGGGCGGTAACTCGTTGCTCGACCTGGTTGTGTTCGGCCGTGCGGCGGGTCTGCACCTGGAAAGCGCTCTCAAAGAGGGTATCGAGCACCGCTCGGCTTCCGAGTCGGATATCGAAGCTTCCTTGTCGCGCCTTAACGCCCTTAATGGTCGTGAGACCGGTGAGCAGGTAGCGCCTCTGCGCAAGGAACTGCAGAACTGCATGCAGAACTATTTCGGTGTGTTCCGTACCGGGGAGTTCATGGAGAAGGGCATCAAACAACTGGCCGATCTGCGTGAGCGTATCGCTAACGTTAAGATCGATGACAAGAGCCAGGCGTTCAATACTGCGCGTATCGAAGCATTGGAACTGCAAAATCTTCTGGAAGTGGCCGAAGCAACCGCTGTGGCTGCAAACCTGCGCACGGAAAGTCGTGGTGCGCATGCCCGTGAAGATTATGAGGACCGTGATGATGAAAACTGGCTGTGCCACAGCCTGTATATGCCTGCGACCAAAGAGTTGAAAAAGCGGGCAGTCAACTTCACTCCGAAGACCGTTCCTACATTTGAACCTAAGATCCGGACTTATTAAGGGTGACCGATATGCTGCAAGTAAGTGTCTACCGTTATAACCCCGAGAGCGACAGCGCTCCCTACATGGAAGACTTCCAGATTGACACCGGCGGCAAGGACATTATGGTCCTTGACGTACTGGCGCTAGTCAAAGAGAACGATGTGGGCATGTCCTATCGTCGCTCCTGCCGTGAAGGCGTCTGTGGCTCTGATGGCATGAATATCAACGGCAAGAATGGTCTTGCCTGCATCACGCCGTTGTCTGACGTTGTGAAAAACAACAAGCTGGTGCTGCGTCCATTGCCTGGTTTGCCAGTCATACGTGACTTGGTCGTGGATATGAGCATCTTCTATAAGCAATACGAAAAGATTCAACCGTATTTGCAGAACGACACGCCGGCGCCCGATATCGAGCGCCTGCAGTCACCCGAGGAGCGTGAGAAACTGGATGGTCTGTACGAGTGCATACTCTGTGCATGCTGCTCCACTTCCTGCCCCTCATTCTGGTGGAATCCGGACAAGTTCATCGGTCCAGCTGGGCTGTTGCAAGCCTACCGCTTTTTGGCGGACAGCCGCGACACCCACACCGAAGAACGTCTGGCCGCCATGGATGATCCCTTCAGCGTATTTCGCTGCCGTGGCATCATGAATTGCGTCAATGTGTGCCCCAAGGGTCTCAACCCTACTCGGGCTATCGGACACATCCGCACCATGTTGCTGCAGAGCGGTACCTGAAGATTCGGAGTCTGCATTACGTTGAACCTCGGCCGGCCTCTGCTACAAGAGGCCGGCCAGAATTTAATCGAATCGCAGCCCACAAAGCCGCGGTTTGCGTACCTAAACCAACAGGGGCAATCGGGTAACACCCGAACTATCTGTCGGGGCCGGCAATATTCCGGTTTCGCAGAACATGGCATTACGAGCCGGCCGGCAGGGATGACGCCAAGGGCTTTTCGCATGTTTTGCACGGATGGCAGAGTTTTTGCCAGTTAATGGTCTTTGCGCCAGATGGTATCCCCTTACAGAGGGTGACCAAGCATGCCAGACAGCGAAATGCAGCAGCTGTGGAGCACGTCTCATCTATCCGGTGGGAATGCGTCCTATGTTGAGGAGCTTTATGAGCTCTATCTGCACGATCCGAACAGCATCGCCGACGAGTGGCGTAGCTATTTCCAGAAATTACCCCAGTTCAACGGTAATGCCGGATCGGATGTTCCTCATTCCACGATTCGCGAACACTTCCAGTTACTAGCCAAGAACCAGCGGCGCCCCGTTGCGGCGACCGGCGGCCAGACCAGCAGTGCTCACGAAAAGAAGCAGGTTGATGTTCTGCGTCTGATCCAGGCCTTCCGAATGCGCGGTCACCAGGGATCTGATCTTGATCCGCTTGGCTTGTGGAAGCGAGAAGAGATCGTTGATCTGACACTGGCCGATTACGGTCTTACCGACGCTGATTTGGACACATCCTTTCGCACGGGTGAGTTGCACATTGGTAAGGAAGAAGCCCCTCTCCGCGAAATTCTCGATACGTTGAAGGCAATTTATTGCTCGACCTTCGGCGCAGAATATATGCACATCGTCGACTCGACCCAACGCCGCTGGTTTCAACAGCGCTTGGAGAGCGTGCGCGGCAAGCCCCAGCATTCGGCCACGACCAAGCGTCACTTGCTCGAACGGCTAACAGCGGCGGAAGGTCTGGAAAAGTATTTGGGCACCAAGTTCCCGGGTACCAAGCGCTTTGGTGTCGAGGGTGGTGAGAGCCTGATCCCGATGCTTGATGAAATTATTCAGCGCTCAGGGTCGTACGGAACACAAGAGCTGGTCCTGGGTATGGCCCACCGCGGCCGTCTCAACGTGTTGATCAATATTCTTGGCAAGAACCCACGCGAGTTGTTCGACGAGTTTGAAGGCAAGAAGAAGATTGATCTCAGCTCGGGTGACGTAAAGTATCACCAGGGTTTCTCTTCCAACGTGATGACGTCCGGTGGCGAGACGCATCTGGCACTGGCTTTCAACCCCTCTCACCTGGAGATCGTGTCGCCTGTTGTTGAAGGCTCCGTCCGTGCCCGCCAGGATCGACGAAACGATAGCTCAGGCGATCGTGTTTTGCCCGTCAGCATTCATGGCGATGCGGCTTTTGCCGGTCAGGGTGTGGTCATGGAGACATTCCAGATGTCCCAGACCCGCGCATTCAAGACCGGTGGCACCATTCATATCATCATTAACAACCAGGTTGGCTTTACTACCAGCCGGCAAGATGAT
>TARA_R110001592_G_scaffold27498_1_pt1 | contig 11030 bp, 10 predicted proteins | sample TARA_R110001592 | Tara Oceans TARA_R110001592 (sample SAMEA4398387) | marine metagenome | biome: Polar Biome; feature: [SRF] surface water layer (ENVO:00010504); material: water (ENVO:00002006), including particulate matter (ENVO:01000060) such as... | depth 5 m | reverse complement strand
ATCATGACACGGTAACCATTGAATTGTCCAGAAGACTGGAATCCTTGACTACGTCCCATATAATCCATTGTACCATTTTGGTACCACCACTTAAGTTGATTATCCCAAGACAATTTCAATAAATAGATGTTGTCATTAGTATTATCAGTGATGTCAAAGATAATGAATGAATAAGAAGATAATGGGAAACCATCAATAATTGGGTTCTCAATATCGTTAGTATTTACATTATCAAATGCTGGGTTAAGTACAAACTTAACATTAGCAAGGAAAGGAATTACATAAGAAGTATAAGCAAATCCAAAGTTCAAGTCCATACCTTGACCAGTAATTGCACCGATATCAGCAGCTTGAATTACAAGACCTGAAGCAACTGCTTCTCTCTTGATAGCTTCATTTACCATTCTCATTCCACCCATACCAGTTTGGACAATCAATTGTCTGCTTGGATCTGGACCTTGAAAATCAACTTTACCGTTAAAGAAGTTATAAATCTCAGAACGGAATAAGTCAAGGTTAAAGTTATTCTTATTGTATACTCTTTTGAAAGAGTTATCAAGTTGTTGCCAAAGACCTACAGATAATCTCAAATCATCTGGTCCGTCTTGTCTAACTCTACCACCTTGTCCCCACATTAGGTAAGACTCAATGTCATTTGCTACTTTTGTTAAGTGAGCAGCTTCCATTTGAGTAAGGAAAGATCTAGAAAGATCACCATTATCAAAGGCTCTTTTAACTTTATCTTTACCCATCTTTGATACCATATCTTCTAATGAAGCTACAGAAGGATCCATGTTGTCTCCTGAAGATCTCCAGATCTCAGTTACTGGTACAGTACCATCAGCATTCATTCCACCTTTGATCATAAGATCAGCTCTAGATGAAACTGAATAATGAACGTGTGCTTCTGCTCCACCTACATAGTTGTAGAATTCACGGAAACCAGTTCCTGTAGTAATATCAGAGAATCTTTCTCCATACTCACCTCTTGCAGAACCTTTTCTAAAATACTTAGTTCCATTTTCTAAGAAACGAGAATCAAAAGTTGCAGAGTTGTTATTGTTAACCATCTGAACAGTATAGATAAATCCATCACCTGTAGGAAGAATATCTTCATCAGTAATGTAAAGTTCAGCTCCATTGTATTTGTCATATGTGATAATATCACCATGTCCAAATTCTCTACAGCTAACTTTAATGCGGAAAGTAGTACCATCTGCACCTCTTGTATCTGCTAATTCAGGATCAATATCCTCAACAACATAAGGAAGGTCTCTAGATACTGGCGTTTGCCATTTATACTCTCCACGAGCATTATCTACTTCAATTACATTCTTTCCACCAAAGCTAGACATTTGATAAAGAGGCATTTCTACTTTCTGGGACATTGCCCATAAGTCCACTGGACCTAGATCCATTGGTTCTGCATCTTTCAACATGTTAACCAGGTGATAAGAATCTACGTGTGAACTTGCGTTGTACGCTGTATCCCGTAGAAAGATACCATTGTTTAAAACTGGAGTTGCCATTTGTTATTTATTTGTTTTTATTTGTTTACTAATTAAAAACGCTTGAACATATTGTTCTGACGTTGTACTGTTGGTTTTTTACTAGTTCTTCTTGTACTAGAACTTTCATTTGAAGTTGTAGAAGAACTTGTATTTTTTCTTGACTGTGCAGTTTTAAGTTTTCTTACTGTATCTGCAACAGCTGCTTGACTGCCAAGACTTTTAACTTTATCTTTATATCCATCAGGATCTGAAAGTAACCAAAGTGCTTCAGCAATAAGGTCATGTCTTGGTTCTACAAATTGATATTTTTCAAGTAAGTGTCCTAATAAATTAGTAGGTTTTCCAGAAATAGAAGGGTAGTTTGGTTGAACTAAACCAGCATATAAATGATTTTGTACTTTTTTATCTAATTTTAAATCACCTAACTGTCCATATGCTAATGTAGTATATACATTATCCATATAAGCCTTTGCTTGTTCTTCTTGTTGTGATTTCATACTTTCTTGTTCAGCTAACTTTTGCTGTACAATTTTTTCTTGCATTGCATCTAGTTTTGGTTTGAATTGATGAGCTTTTTTACCAAGTTTATCAATGTCATACCAAGTTTCAATTTCTTCTTGAATTTCATCAGGAGAACCGAAGTTAGTAGCAGTTAAATATTGTCTTGCAATTTCAGCTTGATGTTTTTCATTATCAGGATCTAACTCCATCACTTCTTCAACATGCGAAAGAGTTCTGAATAATCCTTTTAAATCTTGACCACCATCTGCTACATATTTAGCAGCTACTTGAAGTTCTTGAGGAAGAGAGTTAAAAAATTCTTTAGGAGTATCTTGTCTTATTTTATCTTCTTTTTCTTGAAAATTAGCTTCAAATAAGTCTCTAAAATCTTTAGTAGAATACTCTTCTAAATCTTTATCATCATCAAAGCCAAAAAGAGTTCCTTCTTCAATCATTTTAGAAGCTAACTCTTGCAATGCACTCTTGTCTGTTTTACGTCTACCTGGTTTAGATTCTGTTTGTTCAACATCAGATATCATATCATCTAACTCTAATAAAGCTTCTTCAACTTCTTTAGCAGTTTCTAGAGGACTATTATCACTTGTAGTATCAGTCTTGTCAATGAACGTTGTATCAATCTCTTCTGGTTTAGAGAAAAGGTTTGATTTTTTTTCTTCTGGTTCAACCTCTTCTACTGGTAGCATTACACTCTCAGCTCCTGGTTGACCAAACATTTCTTCTAAATTTACATCTATTGTCTCTACCGTTGTAGAGTCTTGCATTTGAGTTTCCCCATTTAATTCTTCTTCCATGTTTTACTTTTTGTTGGTTATTACTTTAATATACTAAAATAAATCTTAAAGATTTAAAATTATCATAAAATTTTATATAACTTTTTTTCATTATATAGCTAAACTATTTTTTCTTTTCATCCTTTGATGACTTTACATCATATTTATTTTTATTTTCTTTAGCAATTTGTAATTGTTTATTTGCAATATCTCTTTGAGCTTGAATTTTTTGTTCTTCAATACTTATTTTTTGATTATGCTTTGTCATATCATTAGTTTGCTTTTCTCTTTGCATTTGAGTTTGTTGCTGATATTGCTCTGTTTTTCTAATATTATCCATTTCATCTTTATAATCAGACTGTTGATTTTTATTAAGATCAACCATTGAACCATATCCAGCAGCTTTAATTTCTGCAATAAGAATATCTTTTTGTCTATCCTTTTCTTTTTCCATAGCTTGAGAATCAATTTTCATTCTTTCTTGTTGCTGTAGAGCTTGTAACTGCTGTTCTTGCATTTGTTGTTCTTGCTGCTGTTTTTGTTGTTGTTGTTGTTGTTGTTTTTGTTCAGAATCTTTCATAGCAGCATTAAGTTCAGCAATAGAATCAGATTGAATAATCTTACCTAAATCGTATATGCTAGCACCTGTAGTATTATTTTGTACAGCCATTTGTTTAAGCTGATCTAGAATAGCTCTATGATTTGCAGTAGTTGATGTAAAAATATTTAAATCTCTCATTAATAAATCTGTTCCATTTATTTCAAAATTTACTTTTTCATCTGCTGAAGTAATGTACGTTAATCTTGTTGAAGGATTAGTACTATGATAATATTGTGCTAAATCAGTTCTCATTTGATGAACTCTTGGCATTAAATAGTCACAATGTTGTATAAAGTAAGTTTCTGTTTGTGCATAAGATGCATTAGCAGCTTGTTCAACACCTGTTGCAGTTTGTTGAGAAATTTGCTGACCCATTCTTTGCGGGTTAACGCCAATCACTTCATAAGCTTGTTGTTTAAAATAATTAGATAGTTGAATTCTAGACATAAGTCTATTAGTCTGATCTAAATCAAGTTTTTGAAAATGTTGGAAATTTAATGCATTTTCAGTATTTGTAATAGATGTATCTAAAGGTAGCATTTGAAAATCTTTCATAGCTACATAAGCTTTAGCTAAGTTACCTTTACCCCAATCTTCTCCTAATGAATGTTTAGGAAGTGTATTTTGATCAAGCATGATAACAGTACCTAATTCATCTACTAGTATATCAGCTATTTGATTGTTTACAATATTATATCCAATTTGAAAAGGTTTCATTAAATCTACAAGTGCAGTAGATTTTGTATTTCTATCTGAAAATACAGATCCTTCTACAGGAAGCTTGCAACCATATAAAGAATTATCTCCTTTGAATTGAAATTTAAGAGGACCAGGAGTTTTTTTATCTATTCCAATATACATAGGACTCATTCCTGAAGAATTATTCATACCAGAATAACTTGGAAGATTAGGTCCTATTTTAATGCCACCCCATACTTCATTAATCCAAATCCATTCAATATGCTCTCCAAAGATAATATTGTCTTTACTTTTACCTTTAAATAATCTATTATCATAAATTGGTTTATCAGTTACCTTATAACTTTCTGTAACAATTTCAACTATTACTTCACCACTATCTGTTACTTTAGTTAAATGTCCTAACTTTCTTTGAGATTTCCAATAACATGTAGTAACTCTTATTAAATCTAAAGTTCCTTCTGTTCCATAATCTTCACTTTGTGATAAAATTTGCTGTATAGTATCACTACCTTCTACTACAGATCCAGACATTGCCGAAGTATATTGACGCATTGCTAGTGAAGGTCTTTGAGTATTCCAATCATGGGATTTACTTGCATCATAAAAACTTCCATCATTTTGATATCCACCTAATGCATAGCCTGCACCTCTTATTGGATAAATTGCTTCTAATGCTTCTAATTGATCCTCAGTCATTAAATACCCATATTTATCAATAGTATCTGATGCAGTAATCATATCAGTATATCCAACCCAATTAGAGTCAGATATATATCTTGAGTCTGGAGATTTATGATAAAATGTTAAAAGAGGATTCCAAAGTTCTACCTCATAGTCATCTTCCATCATTCGCATATGCCAAAATTCTCTATCTGTAATTAGCATATCTCTAAAGCCTCTTTCTTCTAGTTCATCTAATCTAAATTTTTGAACATCTACTTTATGTTGATGAGTTGCCCACTCTTCAATCATAGATCTATAACTCTTTTTAAAGAAACCTTCTATTTCAGGAAGAGATTTAATTTGTTCTGGATTTAATGCTTGTTGAGCTTCTTCAGAATCAGGATCTAAACCTTGTTCTAATAATGCTGCTAAAATTTTAGTTTCAGCTTGGGTCATTAAAGTTTGCTCAACCATTTGTCGTTTTTGCTCAAGCATTTCATTATAAGAAAACTCATCAACAGCTCTATAAGTAAGTTTAGTAGATCTTTTAGCAAATTCAGCTACTAAAACATTAATTACATTAGGTATAATAGGATAAAATTTTAATTCAAGTGCTGAACCTGAATCTTCACTTTGTGTTAGGTTATCAATAATTGTTCTTGTTTCAATATCTTCTTCAACTATATAATCATTTCTGTCAATATGACCTTTTGCTAATTTATAATTTTTAGAAAGTCTTCTTGAATTTACCTGCAATTGTTTTATACCATTCCACTCTAACCAATCCATGTTCCATGCAGCCCATTCAGCATCTTTCTTTTTTTTAGGTAAAAATTGTAAAGGTTGCGTAATTGATCCAACTCTGTTTTGTTCAACCTTAGCTCCTTTTTTTAACTGAAGTGCATTATATACTTGCATATTTATTATTTAATATTTTTAAAAGCAGATTTTTTATAACCTTTGCCTTTTGATGTTTTATTTTTTCTACCCATATGCCTAAATGGACTACTATTTAATTTAAACAAATTTTCTGACTTTTGCAACTTTTTAGCAGCGTCATCTCTTATAACCTGTTTGGTATAACCTCTATTAGACTCTTGTATTCTCATGAAAGAAACAAGTGCTACAAATGATACTAATCTATCTACGTTAACTCCATCTGCGTATTCTTGCATTTCTTTTATAAGCATTGGATCAGGAATTCTTTCTATCCCATAAGTTGTTTTTACAACTGTACCATCTTCTTTTGTTTCTTGATCAAGTTCTTCTCTAACAAATTCTATCCCATAACTAAGAAGATGTGATTTAAATAAAGTACCTGTGTTTTTCCAACCATATTCTTGAAATACATTTTTATTAGCACCTAAATCTTTTAAGAACATTATTTGACTTTTAGGAACTAAGTATCTTTGTTTCTTTCTATGAATCATATAATTTATAAAAAGAGAAATGTTATTCTCTATTACCGTCCATGCATTATACCATTCTATAATAAGTTCTAATCTTTGATGTGTCTGTTTAATATCATCAAATCTTCCACACCAAGCAGCTACTATTTTACTTTGTTCAATATAGGTTTCTGTTTCTATTCCACTTATTTTAGTAACTTCTACTGAATTTTTAACCACATAAATAGAACAAAGAGAATCTGATGTAGTAGTTTTACCTTCTGCAACGGGATCAATAGAAGCATAGTAAGATCCAAAATCTGGTTTTTCTTTATTAGGTCTTTCCCATACAACAAGACACCCTGTTTTATCTTCTGTTTTTTTATTTACAGGAAATTGTTTTATAGGATGTTTATTACTTTTTTTAACAGAAGGTTTTCCTGTTTCATCAGTTGAAATATCAAGATACTCATAGCCATATTCTTTTTCTTCTATACGTCTTGCTTGTGCAGCTAATAAGTGAGTAGGAAATACAGATACAGATCTATTATCAAAAGCTTCTTTAATATTTCTAGGATGCTGAGATATTCTTAATTGATAATCTTCTGGAGCAAGGTCTTTTTTCCATTGAAGAAATTGATCTTCTAAAGCTTGTAAAGCTATTTCTACAAGAGAGTTGCCAAATTTATCTATATGAGGAGGCATAGACCATTGTTCAGGTATAAATAAACCTGACATACCTATAGTACCTTTACCATCAAGTAAATTTGTTTCTACAGCATATATGTCTTTTGCTTTAGGATTTTCAACCATATCCTTAAGAGGATTACATTGAGATAAATCTCCTACAGATCCTGCAGCAATAAACAACCCTGTAGTTGTAAGTCCTGATCTCATAGCAGGTCTCATATACTCATATGTCTTATCCATCTTAGGTGCAATACCAGCTTCTTCATGAAAGAAGTATTTTACTGGTCCACCTACTCCATTTGTAGGATCTTTTTCAAATGACATTCCTTGTATAGTTCCTTTTAAACCTACTTCAGTTTTTCTATTACCTTTTCTAACTTCAATTTTTTGTTGCCACATCATTACTTTACTTGGATTCATGGGTCTATACCAAGCAGTATGTTCATTTAAAAATGCTGCATATTCATCTAAAAATTTCCAAGATCCTTTTTCATTTATATAATCTTTAAGACTAGCTCCTATTTTTAAAGTAACTCCTTCTTCAAACCATTGCTGATTAATAAACTTTGCCATATGATAATAAGAAGATGCTATCTGTCTTTTTTTAAGAATAGCTACATGTTGAAAATTTAGCTCTGCTAAAACTTCATATAGTGCCATATGATATTGAGCATCTCTAATATCAGCAAATCCAAATTTTTGTATTTCTTTGTTAAAGATTGGTAAGAAATTTAACCACATGTAATAATCTCGTGGTATAAACCAGGTTTTATCTTTTGATTTAAAAAACACACCTTTCCTACATTTTCTTTTTTCAAATTCCCAATACGCAATAAAATCTTTAGATTTAAAAGGTGCATCACAATAAAACCCTTGAATATTAAATTTAAGTGCTTGCGAATTAAACTCTAAGGTAGTTTCATCAAATTTATATTGACCAGGTTCTTTAAAAAGATCTTTTACACATGTTGCAAATTCTTCTCTAGATTCAAAATCTGTATTAGTCCAAGTACCATTATCCCAAGTAGGTATGTTTTGATACATTTCACTCATTGATAATTGTTTTTATTTTATTTTGAGTTTCAATCCAAACTTTTGCTCCACATGATAAAGGTTTATCTGGACTATACATTATTCTAGCAGCCTCTTTACCATCTTGTCCATATATAATTGCTTCATGAGCATATGTATTAGTTTTATATGTCTTACAAGTAAGAACAGGATTAGCTACTCCTGTTTTAGAATTTTTTTTAATTATATGCTGATTGACATGAATTATTGTTTTCATAAATTCTATTGATCATATCCTAATCCTATTCCACCTCTTGGATTACTCTGCTGTTCTTCTTGCAAATCTTTATAAGCACCTTTAAATGATTCTCTAATCTGTTGATATTTAGCAGCTGCATTTACAAGAGAGTTTATATTACCGTCTCTACCATGTTCTATAGGTGTAGTTTCCATATATCTTCCTAATTTATCTAACATAGAAGCAATTCCTTTATATGCTCTTGATGTAGGTGTTTGATACATTTTTTCACAAAACTTAAGAGCTGCCCATACATCATCATCTTCTGTAGAAAACTCAGCACTTAATTCTTCCATTATAACTTCTTCTTTTTCATGTTCAGGTGTATGAAAAAAAGGATTCATGTCAGGATTAGGACAAGTCATATAAAATAAATATTGATATATTTTAAGGTGATCTTCTGGATAATTCTCCATTATATCTTTAAGTGATTTAAGAGTATAGCAATGTTCTGTTGGTATTACTTTACCATTTTGTATATCAAATAATTTTGCAATCATGTTTTCTTTAATTTTTTTCTATTATCATGTAAGTAATGTATTAAAGATATAACTTCATCTTTTAAATAAGGTACTGGTATCTGAACTAAATTTTTTAATATAGGATCTCCTTCTTTTGTGTATTTAGTTATTGGATATCCATGATCATCTTTACCTTCTTCTTCAAATTGAACATGATGAATATACATAGATCCAGCTCTTAGTTTTGGATTATGTTTTATTATAATATACATATAAATACTAAGCTGTAAAGCATAATGATTAAAATTACAATCATCTAAATGACTAACTGGAAATTGCATTTTTTGAGAAACACCTTCCCAATCTACATAAGATTGCATTTTAATTTCTTTATTAGTTTTGTAATCTATAATAGATACTTTGCCATTTACTACTTCAACTAAATCTGACTGACCGCAAATGCCTGCAGATTTTAAATAAACCATATGCTCAGGGTATACACCTGGATCTAACTTTTGTTTTGGTGCATGTTTTACACCATTTCCTTTTAGTATAGGTGTAAATATAGGAACATTGACTCCTTCTCGTTCTATTGAGGCTAATGCACATAAATCATCTTCTCTTTGATTATGATAATATGTTCCTAATGACATGGCTCTTTCAGATTCTTTTTTCCAAATAATTTGTATATCTTTTGGTTTCATACCATACCATTTAGATTTTTTTCTTTTAGATACTTTTTGTGCTACTTTTTTAGCATCAAAAGGTTCTTTAAAAAAAGAAGTTAAAGTTGTTACACTTATCCAATCTATAAAATCATTTTGATTTAACGATTTATAACTATGATTTTCTTCTGTAAAGACTATACTCATAATTGATTTAATTTATCTTCTTCTTTTTCTGTCATTAAAGCTGACCATTCTCCTATAGGGCACTTTGCCGATAAAGCTCTTGTTTTAAAATTTAATGAACACCCACAATTTCCACAACAAGGCTGTGTTCCTGGTACTTCACATTCTGTTCCTTTTAAATCTATTTCAACACATTCAATACATATTAGCATTCTTTTAGAAGAAATTTCTTCTACATATTCATCACGTATTACAGAGTTTTTAATACCCTCATAAATAGCTTTTCTATTTTTCCATATTTTTTTTAAATCCATTTTTAGTTTTTAAAAATTGTTCTTTTCTTTTTTTTTCTGCTTCTATTTGATCTTTTATTGAATGTAAACATTCTACTTTTTGTTCTAACATTTTTTTATTATAATATGCTGAATAAGTAGATGTATCATGATTATTTAAATATTTTTCAAATCTTGGTACTGCTTTATTTATACTAGAACTTCTTGCTATAAATAAACCAAGACCTGTAATATTTATTCTTGGGTGGTGTAATTCACTTAGTAGAGTTCTAACATTTTTATAATAAAACTCTATTAAATTTTCAGTTAAATTACTTGACAAATCTTTTTCTTCAGATATTTGTTGATATAAAAAACTTGCTTTTTTTGGTTTCATTTAGCAAGAAAATTATAATTTAAAAGTATAGAACCTAAAGTCTCAATATTTAAATTAGGATTAAGATAAATAAGCTTTTTATTTTTAGAATCTTTAATCACAAGTTTAAATTTTATACACTTGTTAATACAATTTCTAACAGTTTGTTGAGACTTAAATATCTTTTGCTCATCAGCTGCATCATAACAAAAATGAGCAATTTCTACAGGTCCTATTGAACTAAGTAATGTCAAACACTCAAGATCAGAATTACTCACTGTTATTCTATTTAAATAACAATGAGTAATTAGTTGAAATTTAATAATATCTTTTGTAGACATTATTACTTTTTTCTGAACTCGTTTAACAACAGCCATTATGCTTCTGTTTTAAGTTTTCTTTTTTTAGGCATTTCATCAGGCATTTGACCTTCTGCTGACATATTTTCCTCTTCAGGTGGAGTCATTATTTGAGCATATTGCATTTGAATATGAGTTCTTTTTAATCTCATTTCATCAATCTCAGATAATCTTGTCTCATAATCTAATTGAGCTTCTAAATAAGGCATTGATTCTTTGTAAAATTGAAACATCTCTTCTTTTTTTGTTTTCAATTCTTGTTCTGATAATTCTGTTGAATTTTCCATTGGTTTAAATTTTTGTTTACTCAAATATACAAATAAAGTTTAAACTACAGTAGTTTAAATAAAAAAAACCTGAGTAATTAAACCCAGGTTATTTAAATTAACCCTTAATATATCTAAAGTACTATCAAATTTTATTTTCAGATTCTATCTGCTGAATCATTTCAAAATGAATTTTAGCAACTCTATCTCTTCCATCTTCTGATAACAAATACTTATGGCAGTTATCTGAATTAGTCATAAAAAAGTTTTCAGATAAAATTGCAGGCAT
>TARA_R110001592_G_scaffold71404_2_pt1 | contig 11046 bp, 5 predicted proteins | sample TARA_R110001592 | Tara Oceans TARA_R110001592 (sample SAMEA4398387) | marine metagenome | biome: Polar Biome; feature: [SRF] surface water layer (ENVO:00010504); material: water (ENVO:00002006), including particulate matter (ENVO:01000060) such as... | depth 5 m | reverse complement strand
CAAAAATAAGATTATCAAATATTAAGATAGAAGAATTTACTCAAGTACTTAAAGGTTTAGGTAAACAAATAAAATAATAATATGCCAGAAATTAAACACACTTTTACTGCTGGTAAGATGAACAAGGATCTTGATGAGAGACTTGTACCTAACGGTGAATTTAGAAATGCTGAAAACGTTCAAGTTAGAACAAGTGACACTAATGCTATTGGAACAGTACAGAATATAAAAGGCACATTAGAGGTTGGGTCATCTTACTATGAAGCGTGGATGGTAAATAATCCCCCTAAGGCTATTGCTAGTATTTCAGACGAAAAGAATGACAAAGCATATTTCTTTTTCTCGTCTCCACCTGTATCTAGTTTTCTAGACACTGATTTAGATACCATAGGTAACAGTGTTGTTACTGGCGAAAGAGTTTTTATAGATAGCATAATAGAGCAAAGTGTAAACGGTACCACTACACCTGTTGTTGTTGACAAACATACTATACTTAACTTGAGAGCTGAAGTACTAGACGAAACACTAGGCGACACTTTAAACTTTCCTGTAGGTTGGACGTCTTTTCAAGTGCTTGACGCATCTAAGTATAGGGTTGATATGACTATTAAGGCCCTTGCGCCTGAACCAAACAATCCAGAACAGCTAGTTGATCTATTTGTTCAATATGTTACACAAGGTGGAACGATTACCAGTACACAAAATGGAAATGGTGCAAAAATAAAAGCTATTGATCTAAACACAAACATAATAACTTTATACGAAGAACAAACAACTGATTTAAGTTTATGTACCTTGTTTGCATTTGAAGCTGAACCTGTTTTAAATTTTCAAGGTAATCAAATAACCGGTATAAACGTAATTGACGACTTATTGTTTTGGACAGACAATCTAACTGAACCTAAAAAAATAAACATTGCTAGATGCAAAGAGGGTACGGTAGACAATGCTACTCATACAAAGTTATTTGTAAAACATCCTTTAATGGCTGGAGGTACAGAAGAAGAAACATATGTACAAATAGATTCTCTTAACCCTGGTTTACAAACACATCCTATTAATGTTGATTTAAAAGAAGAGCACTTAACTGTTTTACGCTCAGCACCTAGAACTGCACCTACATTAGAAATGAGTAAGACACTTAGATCTGGTGGTGTATCTGCGGAATTTGATTGGGAGTTTTACAGTAGTGGTGGTGGTGGCATTCAGCTACCTGAAGACGGTGACGAACTATATATTAATGGTGATGCATTTGGTCAAACTGACTTTAAAATTGGTGATAGATTAGATATAACCCAAATTGATGGTATTATTGAAGGCGGTGGATTTGTTGTTACATTTATTAGTTATGCAGATTTTGACGAAGAGTTACAGGTTTTTGTAACTGATGGTATTGAAGAGGCCACATCTTGGATTCTAGTTGAAATTGATAAAGTTTCTGAGCCAATAGCATCTGGAGTACAGCAGTGGAAAATCTTATTAAAACAAAAGAAACCCCTATTTGAACTAAAACTACCTAGATTTGGTTATAGGTATAAATACGAAGACGGTGAATACTCTGCGTTTTCACCATGGTCTGAGTTAGCGTTTCTACCAGGAGAGTTTGATATGGTGGTAAAAAAAGCGTATAACTTAGGAATGGTTAATACGATTAGAGAACTTATAATAAAAGATTTTATTCCATATAATAAACCAATAGATGTCTCATGTGTAGATATACTATACAAGGAAGCTAGTAAGCCTAATGTTTATATTGTTAAATCAATAAAAAGAACAAAAGATGATGACTGGGAAATAAACACACCTAGTTTTGTTAATCCTGATGAAATAAAAACAGGTAGATTAAACGTGACTTCAGAAATGATTCACAGGGTTTTGCCCTCCACTCAGACACTTAGAGCTTGGGATAATGTTCCAAGATATGCTTTAGCTCAAGAAATAACAGCTAATAGATTAGTATATGGTAATTATACACAGGGTTACCCATTTAATACACCAGTTAGTTTAACTCAGACATTAAAGAGTGAAAACACACCTACTTTAGAAAACCCTCAAAAGTCAGTTAAGTCAATAAGAAACTACAAATGGGGAATGGTGTTTGGAGATAAATACGGTAGAGAAACACCAGTAATTGAAGCTGGACATACAGATTCTGATAACGAGCAACTTGAGTCAATGAGTGGAGATGTGGTTGTTGAAAAAAGAAATTCATCTACAAGAAACTTTTTTATAGTACAACAAGGTTGGAACAGTGTATCTGTACCTAATGGTGTACCTCCTAGTTGGGCGGACTATGTTAAGTACTATGTTAAGGAAACATCAAACGAATATTACAATGCTGTAATGGACAGGTGGTACTGGGCAGACGAAGAAAAAGAAAACGTATGGATATCTTTTAACTCTGCTGACAGGAATAAGTTTACTGAAGAAACATACTTGTTGCTAAAAAACCAACATGGTAATCATAACCCTATAGAAGATATAGCTAGATTTAGAATAATTGCAATTGAACCCGACGCTCCTGACTTCATAAAAACAGTTAGAAGAAAAATTGGTAAAGTTGAAATTTTTCCTTCAAACACAACTAAACACGGCGAAGTGGATGGCACTGGAACTAATGTTCCTACGGTCTTTGGTGTTGGTGACGTTTGGGGTACAAGTATACCAACTGCAGCTCCAGTACCTCTTATGACAGGGACAACTTGCCAAATATATATGAAAGATTGGAACGCATTTATAAGTGGTTGGGCTGAAGTGGAAGGAACATCAAACCCAACAGAATATGCTGTTCAAGATTTCTCAAGTTCTATTTTTGGTAGAAGAATAGATGGAAATATAAAATTCAGAATAATTGGAGACAACGGTGTTGAGCAAATATATTCTTCTTATAGAAGTCTTTATCATTATAGATTTGTAGAAAAACCTGAATCACCTCCTGATGTTAACACTAGTGGACCAGTTGGAGCAGACGATAGTCCTGGTGGTGATTATGAATACTGGCAACAAAAAATAGAATTAAATTGGGATTCAGTATGGAACGATGAAGCTTTCATGAGTCAACGTTTTCTCGACGCTTATGGAACTAATGAAGATTTAAAAATGTACTTTGAGTTTATTGAAGATCACATAGATCATAGACCACAATTTGATGGTAAGTTCTTTGTTAAACTAGAAAGAAATCTTGTGCTAGAATCAAACATACTATACTCAGATGGATCTGGTGGAGTTTACTTCAACACATCGGGAATGGGCTTTAAGTTAAACGGTCCAATACCTTTCCTTGGAGATTGTAGCGCTAATGTTTTTACTAGAGACTATTGGAATGATTGGACGTATTTAGCGTGGGGAAGTGGTGTTAGCGGTCCAACACCTTTTATAGATAAAACTCAACCATTTTTTGCTCATTTTCCAGCGACGCCCAATGGTGGAGTAGATCCAGAAGGAACTGATTGGACTACTGGACCTGTAACATATGGATATAACCAAGAAATTTTTGAAGGTGGATTTCAAAGTGGAACACTTACAAATGGAGATATGGGTAGATTTTATATCTCAAAACAAGAAATTAATATAGAAGGTGACTTTGCTTATGTTGATGAAGATAATGATGGTGAATCTGATTTAACCGCCTTGGGAGATCCTACCGGATCTGCACAAGGTATGAATAATATGTTTTCCGCTTTAAACACGGCAGTCAATACATTTTTTGAAAAAATGAGGACAGTAGGTACAAAATTTAGGTTTGGTAATGATTACGATAAGATCTTTGAAATAATTGATGCTGAATCAGCTAGAGGTGATTTATCAGGTACTGCTTCACCTGCTAGAAACTATGGTGGTCACGTAGAGACTCCTGGTTCTTTTGCAAATGCTAATCTTGTGGATACTGTTGAAAATTCACCTCCTGGACCAGATTCTCTTTGCGTACCATGCAACGCTAATGACATGGGTAATGGTGCTTGTTTTAGATCTATGATTAGGGTTGATTTTAGAAGAATGGATATAGATAGTGGTGCGCCTATAATGGATAAAGGTTTTGATCCTGCTGTTTTAGATCCATTAGCTGGATTATCTAGTGGAGGTTTAGGAAATATATATATTGTAGAAGAATCAGATATATATGGTAGCCCTGGAATAAAAGCAGAACTTGGTGGGTGTTTTGAAACAGAACCTAAAGATGATGTTGATATAGATTTATATTACGAGGCCTCTAACGCTATACCAATGAGATTAACTGATAAAAACTCTTTTGATTTTGCTCCAATAAACTCTGCGGTGTCAATAAGAAGACCTGTTACGCAGACAGACCCTGTAACAGGTGAGGAATCAACAAGCAATCAAGATATATTTTTAACAAACACTAACCACAAGGTCAACAATATAGAGTTTACTAACGATACACCTTTAGTGTATATAACCTCTGAGAACGAGTCTGGGCAGGAAGTACCACATTCATTTGATATCGCTGCAAACGATACAATAGTTTTTACTCTACCAGACGGAACTCAAACAACTAGTACTATCATAGAGCCATATACGCCCGTTGCAACCCCTGTTACTAGCTCAATAGCGTTTGTTCCATCAACATTGCTATACTTAGAGTTAATATACGAATTTAATTCTAATATTGTTGTTGTTAATAGTGGGGACTATTCTGCCTTAACACCTGGTATGAGCATTCAATCAACAGGAGACTCCTCTGGTGTAATACCAAATGGAACAACTGTTGCTGGTATAATTCTACCTAACTCACCTGGTACAGATGGAACAATGAGTTTTAGTAATAATCCTAACTCTTGGGATTGGAGTGTTATTGGTGCTCCTCCATTTACATATCCAGTTTTAATAACGGTTCTTGTAAGTAATCAAGATGGTTACTACGAAATAGATTCAGATGTTTGGAAATATAAAGTTAAGCTAGCATGGCACAATTGTTGGGCATACGGTAATGGTGTAGAATCAGATAGAGTAAGAGATGATTACAACGCGTCTCAACTAGATAATGGTGTCAGAGTTTCAACAACTTTTTCTGGATACGGAGAAGAAAAGAAATCTAGTGGATTAATACACTCTGGTCTATACAACTCTATTTCAGAAGTCAATGACCTAAACGAGTTTAATATGGGTGAAAAGATACAAAAAGATCTAAACCCATCTTATGGTTCAATTCAAGCTTTAAAAACTAGAACAGGTGATATTGTTGTGCTTGCAGAAGATAAGATAATAAAAGTACTAGCTAGTAAAGATGCGGTATTTAATGCAGATGGAAACCCTCAACTTATTGCAACAAACAGAACTCTTGGCCAAGCAACACCTTTTTCTGGAGACTATGGGATATCTAAAAACCCAGAGTCATTAGCATCAGATCAATATCGATTATACTTTACTGACAAGCAAAGAGGAGCTGTATTAAGATTATCAAAAGATGGTTTAACTCCAATATCAAACGTTGGTATGAAATCTTGGTTTAGAGAAAATTTAAAATTATCAAAAAACGCTATAGGTTCTTTTGATTCTGTTAACGGTGAGTACAACGTTACTATAGAATATTTTGAAGGCGTTAGCGATTATGAACAGGAACCAATAGATAGTACTGGTACAAGTATTGATAACTGGGCCCCAGATGGTAGCCGAGGACCAAAAGCTAAAACAGTTTCATTTAATGAAGGAGCTAAAGGTTGGATTAGTTTTAAATCTTTTATTCCTCAATCAGCTCTGTCAGTTAGTGGTAAATATATTGCCGCTAGACATAATAAAATATGGGAGCACTATGCAGAAGTTGACAATAACGGAGACGCTGTTCCTTATAGTAACTTTTATGGCAATCAATTTGAAGCTAGGTTTACGGTTGTGTTTAACGATATGCCTGGTGTAGTTAAGCACTTTAACACAATAAACTATGAAGGCTCACAATCTTTTGTTCAACAAAATACAACTGATAGTGAATACTACAACATTGAATCTAAAGAGGGCTGGTATGTAAATTCATTTAAAACCGATTTACAAAGTGGTTCAGTTGGAGAGTTTATAGATAAAGAAAATAAATGGTTTAATAAAATACAAGGTGAAAGCACGACACTAGCTAATGTTGATACCAGCGAGTTTACTGTTCAAGGAATTGGGTTTGCTAATGTAATAGGTGGAGACTATAGCGCACCAGGATTCTGGCTTGTTGTTCAAGACACTCAAGACCCTGTTTCAGATACTACTAATTTTAATTCTCCTACATCAACAGACTAATATGGCAAATTTAATAAATTGTACAATAAGAAATCACAGATCAACAGAATATTATCTTGATCAAGTTGGAATAGGTAGTATTCCAAATATAGTTTTAATAGAGGTGTTCGTTAATTTAGCAACTCAGTTTGATCCGCCTACATATTCTGAAACTGGTGATGGTTTTTGGATGGTCAAAGCTATAGATTTTAATATTGGTGGAAGCACAAGTGTGTCTCCCATATATCCATCTGAGATATGGTCAGACGGTATATCGGTAATACCTCAGACTTGTACTTATGATGATCCAAATGATTGCGGGTACGCACCTGGTAGTGGATATCAAGCTGCTCCTAACGACGCGTATATAGGGCCAGTTCCAGGAGCTGGATTTAATACATATGGATTAAGTGTTGGAAAGCATTATACTCAAGCAACTGTTAGTAACTCTTCTTTTGATGAAAATGGTGTAGACATAGGTACGCAATCTGGTGCCGCTTGGGATGATAAAGTTTCAGATATAATGATTGTTGATAATGTTTCTGGAATGTTAGGGTGGGATGACGTAGAATCAACATCAGATTCTGGCGTAGCAACAACCACTGGTACTTATATCCCAGGTAAAGGATTGCCTTTAATACCTATTGCTGATCAGCAAAAAAATAGAATTTTAGTTTTTGTAAGACTAAAGTCTGAGTTTGTATTTCCTGCTGAAAACGTCACAATAGATGTTGATATAAGAGGCGAAGCTAAGTGGATTGATTTATGGTAGATTTAAAACAAACTTAATTATGAGTAAAAAATTATACTTTGATAACACCGTTTATTACAACGTTCCTTTTGTATTTGAGCTGACAAGCCTAAAAGAAAACGTAGGTACAGAAACGTTAACTGTAAACAGTGGTTATAAATTAGTTAAAGAAACTAGAGCGGGAGGGTTTGATGAAGAGCAAACAGCTTACATACTATCTGGTAGTGTTCCAATTAATAAAACAAAATCTATTGCTACATTAAAAATAGAAGCTAGTACTGATTACCACTTTAGATCCTCTCCGTACATAGAGACTAAATTTAAAGACAATATAATACTACTATTAAAAAAAGTAAACAAAACACCAACAACAAATAAGTGGGAAAAAACAAAAACAACTAACACTTACACTTTTGATATTGTTTATAAAAATACATCAATTACAACTAGATCTAGCGGGTTAATAGCTGAGCTTAAGTACTCAAGCATAAAGACATACATTAGAGCTAGTATTATAGATAAGGTTTCGTCTGGGTTTAGATTCAATATAATTCCAATCGGTGGAATAACTAAACCTATAAAAATACAAGGACAACCTGGTTCAACATTTGCTATAGCGGTAAACGAAAACGAGTTAGACATTGAGTTAAAAGAAGACCGTAGTACTCCCACTGGTAGAATTTTATTTGATAAATCAAATAGCACATCTATACTTGATAGTTTCACCGCTAACTCAACTAGCGTTTTCCATGGTAAATCTATACCGGTAGTCAAAGGAACTATTGGTAATAGTGGTATTTATTCTTTTAATCAAACATATCCATCTATACCTTTGGTAACATCTCTTAGTGCTGCAGCTTCTGGCTCTCATACTATTACTCTTACTGATGACTTAAGTAATGTTAAAGTTGACGATATATTTATAGCAAATGGATTAAAAGTAAAGCCCAAGGTTCACTCAATAGTTAGTTTAGCTAACAAGCAAATAAGGCTAGATCAAACCGTAACACTAGCAGCTGGTACTAAGGTTTCTTTTACTAGACAAAGATCCTATTCTATAGAGGTCATAGAAGATGAATCGTCTCCACTTGGCCCTAAAGTTGTAAAAAGCACAGAACTTAAACAGTTGCCAAATATTAGAGTTTCTTTTAAAACATCCACAGCTGGATCAACTTTTACTATAACTCACCAAATGTTATCATCTAGATTTATTGACAAAACAACGGGAGATGGTTTACCTCAAAACCCACGTGAAGTTAAATTAACAGAATACACAGCAACTGGTTTTAGTGCAGGTGATGATCATACTTATAGTACTATTGGTAAAGCTAACACAATGGCTAGAGCTGTAGTTCAAGTTAAGTTAAAACTTTTAGCTGCTGGAGGAAACGCTTTTACAACAACAAGAAACCCTGTTTTCTCAAGAACCATTCCACAATCTAATGGATCTGGTCATATAGCAGTTGCAACACCCGCTAATGCACAATCTGACGGTGGTTCTGATTGGAGCAACTCGTTGTTTTTAGAAAACAAAGGGACTTTTATTATCGGTAGTAAAGGTAATATAATTTTAAGTACAGCGTCTGTAACAAATGACACCTGTGAACTAGAAATTAGTTTTATAATTTCAAAGTTTGGAACAGAAGATGTTGAATTAGAGTTAGATTTAGATAAAGTATTAATTGTAAGCTAGTATATATTATGGTAATTTTAGGTTTTAATGGAAATTTAAACGTCTCAATAAGTATTGGGGATTCTGTTTATTATATAGAAACTCAAACAGTTGGTACAAACACAGATAACTCAACTGCGTTTACCTTTGGATCAATACCCGAGCCGACTATTGCTAATCAAGTTGTTATTGGCGTTGTTGATTCTATATTAACAAATGATACTAATAGTATTTTTTACACTAACGAAACTCTACAAGTGACTCTTGAAAACAGTGACGGTGAGGAGGTTATTACAACTGTAAATACAATAATAAACGTGCAAGAGTCAGGTCCATTAATAACGCCCCCTAATAATAGTTTTCTATTCTTTTCTAAAGACAATAGGTATAATATGTCTTCATTGACTGGGTACTACGGGGAGGTTCAGTTTAGAAACAATTCAACAATAAGTGCAGAGCTATATGCAACAGCATGTGAAGTGGTGCAAAGTAGTAAATAAGCATAAAAAAATGTAACTATAGTAATAACAATAAAATTAATAAGACATGCTAGGAATAGGTATAGGACTTTCAGTATTAAGTAGTATAGGTGGTATTTTTGCAGCCAAAAAGGCTCAAAAAATGGCGAAGAAAGAAGAGAAAAAAGCAGCTAAAGCAGAGGCTAAAGCTAGAGCAGAAATGCAAAGAATGAAGAATATTTATTCTCAACTAGATACTAGTAATCCTTATTTGAACATGGAAAACAAGTTTGAAGACCTAACTGTTAATCAAAAACAAGCTCAGTTTCAACAGAATATGTTTCAACAAAGTCAAGCTAATATATTAGATTCTTTAAAAGGCGCTGCTGGTGGTGGTGGTGTTGCTGCATTAGCACAGCAACTAGCTCAACAGGGCCAACTAGCTTCTCAAAAGGCGAGTATATCTATAGGTCAACAAGAGCAAACTAACCAAATGAAAGAAAGAGGTGAGGCATCTAGGTTAGATACATTAGAAAGAAAAGGTGTTAGTGAATCAAGGGATGCTGAAAAAGAAAAATATACAACACTTTTAGGAATGTCACAACAAGAAACAGCATCGTATAGACAACAAAGATTACAAGCTCAACAAGCTGGACAAGATGCTCAGGCAAGCATGTACCAATCTCTTGGTAATATGGGTTCTAATATTATGAGTTCTATGAGTGGAATGCCAAGCGGTTAATAAATATAATAATAAACAACTATGACGCAAGAGAGTATAAATCAACAAATAATAAAAGGAGCAGGGGACGCAACAGAAGCAGGCAACATAACAATGTCTAATGAAAACCTAGCTATGGAGGGTAACGCTTACAATGAGTTAGGTTATGCAGCTGGTAATCTTATTGCAGACCAATTAAAAAAGAAGAAAGAAAAAGAAGCAGAACAAAAGCTATTAAACGAAAAAAACCTAGCTGAATGGGACAAGTTTGCAAATGAAGCTATGAAGGCTGGTGAGGGTTTAACACAAGGTGAATACAAGGATTTATTTAAGCAATTAGAGGCAGAAAGACTAGCTTTTATTGATGCTAGCCCAGAAGAAAAAGCCGTGATACTAAGTAGGCTAGATGAAAGAGACGATAAAATCAGTGATGTAAAAGAGTTTAGAGGAAACTTGGCTGATTCTTTTAAAGATATTGATGGCATAAAAGCCAATGAAGAATTTTTAACAAGTTTACAAGGGGCAGACTATAAGGGTATATTATCAGGAGAGAATCAAATGATTAGTGAAAATGGTGACTATGGCTATATGTTGTACGATGCTAGTATGCAGGAGCAGAGAATTACCAACATGGAAGCACTAAACGCCGAAATTGAGAACCTAAACAATACAAGCGAGCCTAATAGTGGTGGTGTGCTTTTAAAGTTAAAAGAAGAAAGAGAAAAGCTTGAAAACGAAATATACAAAGCTGAGCTAATGCCAAGTTCAGATAGATCTTTTAATACGATAGATGACTTAAATGCTACAATTAAAAATCAAAGTTTCGATAGAGCAAGTAATACTTTGATTACTGAGATGGCAGAGAACGCTGAAGTTCTTGGTGGTAGCGTAGCACCAGGTAGAAATATGGGCTTTAAATACGAAAAAACGTATAACTTAATTAACTCAGATATATTAGCAAATGGAGTTACAAGATCTTTATGGAAAGATAAACATATTGGCGGGGTAAGTGCTGAGACCAATTTACTTAACGCTATTCAAGGACAAACATATAGTGACTTTAATATAACCAAAGAACAATTACTAGACATGGATCCCACTGATGACGATAAAATCAGTGATGATGACGCTGTACATATTGTGCAACAGTTTTTTAAAGATAAAGATATGGCTAGTGATTATCTAGCTAGATATTTTACAAATTTTGTTGAACAAAACTATATAC
>TARA_R110001592_G_scaffold124249_1_pt1 | contig 11058 bp, 15 predicted proteins | sample TARA_R110001592 | Tara Oceans TARA_R110001592 (sample SAMEA4398387) | marine metagenome | biome: Polar Biome; feature: [SRF] surface water layer (ENVO:00010504); material: water (ENVO:00002006), including particulate matter (ENVO:01000060) such as... | depth 5 m | reverse complement strand
CTTTTCATAAACAACATCTAAATCAATAGCATATACTATATCTTGTTCTTGTTTAACTGAATAAGTACTAACAGAATCATCACCTAGTATATTCTGATACTTTATACCAGAATTGCCTACTAGTTCTTTTTTAGCCATAACACATAACCTAGCTACATAATCTCCTTTAAAATTAACAATTAAAGAAAGATAGTAAGCATGGTGTTCTGTATTATCTCTTAACTCTTGGTCATCTGTTCCGCTAAAATAGGCTCTCATATTATGATGAGTGTGCATATGTCCCATTCTCCAACCTTTCTCCATAATATCTGGATAATAGTCATGCATGTCAAATGTTTCTTCTGGTTCAAACTCATATTCTGTATACCCAGCTGTACCTATATTCATAGGATACATAGCATGTGCTTCTATTTCTAATTCTTTAGGCGTATTGATGTCTCCGCTTTTTATACTAAACAATACAGGTCCTGACCATTCTTTAGCTCCTACATAATTATGTAGAGTATTAATTTGAGTAATTAATCTACTACTCAATACTAATTTACCTTTATCTTTTCCTAAGATAATAGGGTAATTTGCAGTTTTTTCTATTTCTTTTTTCATTTTCCGTATTTTTTAATAAAATAATGATTAATATGTGATTCTAATTTATTAGAGAAATATTTTGTAAGGTCTGGATGAACAACTTCTTCAGCAGTAGATGTATCCTCTTTTACATTATATTCTAATATATATGTAGGAGCAGGCTTGTTTCTAAATAAAAAAGCATTACTCTCTTCATCTTCCGCTAAAAACTTAATATTTTGCTCTGATATTTTTGATAATATTAACTGTAAACTTGCATTATTACTATAAATATAACTACCATCTCTAGTTTTTTGAACTCTGTCTACTGATATGTCCATTTTAGTTAAAATAGCTTCTAGCTCTTCTAAATCTACAATAAATCTATTTTTAGAATTATCAAAAGAAACTTTAAACTCTTTAAGGTTTTTTATCTCATTACCGTAAATATTATTTAAAATTCTATTATGTATCTTAGTAACTCCTTCATAGTTATGTACATTTTCCATTCTAATATATGGACCGCCTCCTAAAGATTCCCAACTAGCGTAAGCTTCTATTTGGTACATAAATAGTTCAAACTGTATAATATTGAAAGGCTCTCCCGCGCTACTAGTTCTATCTACTTGCCAATCTCTTTGTATTGCAGACATTTCAGAATTACCTAAACAAAAGTCTTTCCATCCACACATATTTTCCATATCTTCAGAAGAGCATGATGATGAAGGTAAATGAGAATGTCTATATCCACTAATGTATTCAGAATAAGTTATCGCACCCCTCCTGCCTTGCATACGGCTTGTTACAGTTAAATTTTCATCAAACTCTACTTTAATATACAAATCATAAAGAGTTTTTTTACCAGCTCTACCATTTTTAATAGTAATTTCTGGAAATCTTAGAATTAAAGACATATTGTATTTAGAATTTTCAAAATCTTCTTGTATGTCCCAATTATGTCCAAATATTTCAGTAAGAGACTTTTTAATATCTAATAAATTCTTTTTATTAGATTTTACAGTTTCTTTTATTTTTACTAAATTTTCTTTAAGCTCTTTGTCTTTATTTTTTGTATAAAGCTCTATTTCATATTGAGAGGCAAAATCAATATCACTAACCGTAACATATCTATTAGAATCCCCATATAAAGAATCAATATACATTAATTGAACAAGGTCATTTTCATTATCTGTACTGATACCACTAACTATTTTTAATACTTCTAATTCTTCTAATGGTCTTGCAGAATCTTCTAGCATAATAACATAATCATTACTATGAAAAATAAAAAGACTTTCATCTTCTATAGCTCCTTCAGGCTCAAACTCTTCTAATTCTTGCTGTACTTCTATTTCTAACTGTTCTTCCTCTTCTTGTTGGTCTTCTTCGCTTATAGGAGCAACTCCGTCTAATTCTTCTAATAGTCTTGCAGAATCTTCTTCTAGCATTTCCACATTTATATTTCTTTGTTCACTCATATGTTTAAAGGTTTAAGGAGGAAACTAATCCCCCTTTATTAATTAATCTTCTAATACCATACCCAATTCTTTAGCAAGGTTTTCAGCATCTTTAGCTAATACATCTACGTCTCTAGAAATAGCACCTGTATCTATGTCATCAAGCAAACTGTCAAACATATTTAGAAATTTATTTCTCATTACTTGTACTACTGAACGTATATTAACTTCACTGTTAACTACTAAAGACTCTGGACAAGCGTCCAATAATAGAGAAGCTTCATTATAATCTTCTTCTAAGATGTTTATAGGAGCATTTTCTATTCTTATAGTAGTAGGTCTAACATTGTTTTTGTTAGTTTTAGGAGCAGTCTCATCAGAACTATCAATACCGTGCCTCTTGTCATAAGCTCTTACTCTTCTTCTCATAGAAGAACTATCTCCCGTAGTAGAGATTGATTTTTTTTGACAAGCTTTTCTTAATTTAGCATCTGTTAGTTCCGCATAAGCGTCCTCTGTTAAACCAGACTTAACTTTGGTAGGATAAACATATACTATAAAGTCTCCAGTAGGTAGTACTGCTTGAGCACTTTCTAACGTCATTCTGTTTTCTTTAACCATACATCTAGCATTAGACACCATCATGTCTTCGCTAATTAATGCTTTTAATTCTCCCCAAGTAGCTACATCAGTGTTAATTTCTTGAGTTGCTCTTGTCTTGTTAGAGTAAATTGTTACTTTTCTCATAATTGTTTTTTTAAATTGATTTATTGATTGTTTTTTAACCATTCTTTAATGGTTGTAATTTTGTGTTTTAACTTAGTATCTCCCATTTTAATATTTCTATTGGGGATATCTCTCTTATACACTTCTGTATCTATTACTTTTTGAGGAGTAAACGTACTCTCAAATAATTTATCTGGCACTATCTTATTTGTGTATATACCATGTTTTTGATATATCCATTTTTGTTTTAAAGGAAAAGTATATTGCGTACTATTAGTACGACCTGCAAACATGCCTTTTACGTCTATGTAAGCTTTTTTTCCTTTAATTACTGTAAAAATTGGAAATATGTCAGGCTGTCCCCAAACACTTCTTTTTGTTGAAAATGTGACAACAAAATCTGGTGTATAAGTACAAGGCTTTAGTAGTGATTTAGTCTTATGTTCTACTTTAGTCTTGGTCTTTAGTTCTGTGATTTTGGTATAAGCAAATCTTACATCTTCAGAAAGAATGAAAGTTTCTTCTTCGTAAGTGTAATCTTTAATAATTTTATGTGCCTTTAATTCATCTAAGTAATATGAAAAGTATAATTCTTCATTATTTTTATACTTCATTTAGTTTTTGTTTGATTAGCATCTTCAGCTTATCTTCTCCGTGTTCCTGTCTATAGTCTGAAATATCTTTAGACTCTCCTATTGGATTATGTGTATAAGGCAATTCATAGATTAAGCTATGTTGAGACCCTGCCTCTAAGCCTGCTTTATCATTGTCATACCATATAATAATCCTATCCCACCTCTCTTTTAAATACTTAACAGCTCCTTCTGGTAACTGTGTACTTTCACTTTGCGGAGCAACTGCATATAAACCTATACTTCGTAATGTCATAACATCTTTATTGGATTTGGTTATAATTAATAACTTACCTTTTTCAGGTAACTGTTTAAATCCCTGTACTATGTTTGAATTACAATTAGTGAACCATTTAAATTCACTATCTAGTTTAAGTATTTTATACTTATAGTTCCCAAAATGGTAACTAAATGCTAGTTTTTTGTTTTTAATAGTGAAATATGAATTTTGCATATAATATGCTTGAAGTTGCTTAACTTCATACAATTCAAGTATTTCCTTAGTAATACCATACTGTAGCCAATATCGTAGTCCTGCATCAGTATAAGATTTAGAGACTATTCTTAGCTTAACTTCTGATACTTTTGGTTGAACTTCTTGCTTCTTCCCAATATGCCCCATTGTTTGTTTTACAACATTACCTACACATAAATTCAAATTAAAATCATTAGATATTAATACTAATGCTTTATAATATCTTAATCCGTATTTTCTTTGTACATAAGTTATTGGGCCATATACATCTCCATTAGAAAAGTCCTTATATATAGCATTATTGTTTCCAAGTATTTTAATACTACAAGAAGGTTTTCTATCTTGTCTGAGTTCTGAACAAAAAGTTTTACCTGGTGATTTATAAGAAGAAATATAATATCTAAAAATATCATGTGCTGATACTTTATTTAATATGTCTAATTTTTTTATTTCACCAACAGCAATGTGACCTTTTGTTTTAAATTCCATATGTTATGAATTAAATAGAAAATAAAGAGAGGACTTTCCTCTCTTTACCTCCATTTGCCGCTCTAAAGAACCTTACCAAGGGCTTTCCTCAGTATCTTCATAAGAGTCTCCACCTCCGTTAATTGCTTCCAAATCTGCGGGAGCTAATCTTTTCATATCATATTTATCATTTTCATCAAAAGTTAATTTAGAAGAATCTTCTGACACAGTCAAAGGCTCACAAAAACCAAAAGCAGCCATTTCTGCTTTAAACCAGTTACTTTTACCTTCTTTACCAGCAATTTCTGTTCCTGCAAATTTCCATCTAGCAGACTTACCTGCAAATACTCCATTAAGAGCTGTTGCATAATCTTCACTATTTTCTGCAGTAATTCCATCTAAGGTTTCTCTTACTCCTAACTTATCAGCCATTACAACTAATCTGTCTTTTGTATAAGGCCAAGCTTTAGCAGACAACCATAAAGTTGTATCTGTTGTTTGTCCTTTACCGTCTAACTCTTCCATTGGTTTGCCTTCATGAACTATTGTAATTCCTTCTGTACCTCCGTTAGACTGTTTAAATTCAATTTTTTGTATTCTTGCTGTGTGAATACCTGGTGTTAGAAAAGGTGATGTGTAATTCTTTTCTACTACTTCATGTCCTGATGTGTTAAATTTCATACTTTTTTTATTTAATTGTTTATTATTTATTTATTTATTATCCGTAATACTCGTCTATTGCTTTAGACACTGCTCCTAAATCATTAGGTATGTAAGTTTTATCAAACATATCCATTGGAGATTTAGCTGGGTAAGTTCCGTCATTATTAGTGACAAATCTGTATTCCATATTACCATCTTCTTTCTTATGTACTTCAGTAAACATTAAGATAGTAAACAATCCTGCTGGATTAATTTTATCATCTAATAATTTACCAATAGTCTTAATCTTGATAGTTGGTTTAGCTCCAAATTCTCCTGGTACTGTGTCTGAATGTGTTAAAATATACACTTTAAGGTCTTCTCTAAGGCTCTTAGCTTTATTAAGAATTTCCCAAGCATGTTTACCTATTTCAGTAAACTTAACAAATCCAATCTCAGAACTTCTTCTCATAAATTCATTAGACATTGTGTATTGCCAATCATCTATAACAACTTCTTTAATATCTGCTCTATCTTTACTTATAGTATTTAAAAATGCTATAATATCTTTAGATTGGTCAGATGCAAAATAATTGCCTGTTTTTCCTTTAAAAGGAGTGTAGTCTTTCTTCCACCCTTTAATAGGCAATGGTTTGCCTACGCAATTTACTATTGCTGTTTTCTTAGGGTCTAGTGTTCTAACAGCCGTTGACTTGCCAGTTCCACTTTCCCCTACTATTCCTATTAATTCACTCATTGTTCAAATAAATTTAATTGATTTTTGTTTAAATGTTTCCTAAATACTTTAGGCATTGGATAATAATAAATATGATGTTTAGTTCCTTTTATGAGCTTATCATCAAAACTAGAAACTTTTTTTAATCCTGTTATTAATTGCTCTGGTTGTATTAATACTTTAACATCCTTTTCTCCTACTATTCCTAACCTAAGAGGTATATTATCCTCTATTGCTACTTCTACAAAATGATATTGCAACGCTATTGTGTTGTTTTTATCGTTCCACTCTGTTACTTTAACTAGATGAAGTAGCTCTTTTCCGTTGTGAGAAATCATTTTTCTCTTTTGTGGTGTTATCTTCTCTCTCATAATTAAAATTGTTCTAAGTTTACTACCTTGTTATACAAAGAAGGATTAGTTTTAAATCTGTCTGCTTTAGGTATCTCTTGAAAGTAGCCTACTTCACCTACAAACTGCAATCCTACTCTTACATCAGAGGGCCCATCTCTGTTTTTAAGCACTCCTACGCTTCTAAATCTATCTTTAAGCTTGGTAATATCATATCCTCTAAATTCTTCTAGTTCATGTCTGTGAGGAGCAAATAATGACATAATAACGTTAGCATCCTGTTGTGTGTTTCCTGAATCTTTGAAGTCTGATAATTTAGGTTCTACCATATCCATCTTAAATCTATCTGTAGCAGTATTACTTCTGTTTAATTGCTGAACAACTACTGGGGTATATCCAAAGTTATTTCTAAGAGCTATAAAATATTCTGACATTTTATCTATGTTAGCTTTAATATTATTACCCTGCTCACGCTTCATTAAAGAAATGTGGTCAACTACCATAATAGTATATTCATTACTATGATTAGGAACATATTTATCAAATATTTTAATATCCTCTCCTCCATTATTAACCATTTTATACTTAAGCTCTCCGTTTGTTCTAGCATGATCTAGCATAAACTTGTTAATACCTGTAGGATTCTGGTTAGAGTCAATAATAGTAAGTACATCTTCCATCTCCTCAAAGTGCTCTTTACAGCTCATTACAAGCTTAAAAATCTCATCTGATACTCTATTTTTACCTCTTGACAACACATAATTAATATCATGTGTAATACCATAATCTAAGAATAACTTTCTACAAATAGCTTTAGTCATCTTAATAGTTTTATCAATCTCTAAAGACCAATAAAATACCTTAAGTTTCATACCTGATTTAATATCTGGATTGCTCATATACCAATCATAAGGATTGTATAAAAACGCATCATCTGTAAAAGCAGTTTTACCACTACCAGTTTCTCCTCCTATTAAATAATATGTACCTCTTTGTGTTCCTGGTATATATTCTACTAGCCTATTAAACCCCATAGGAAGACCTTTATTCATACCTAATTGGCCTCTTTCTATATTTGCTACTACATCATTAAATATCATCAGCAAGGTTATTAGTTCTTGTATCTATTACGTTAACAGATTCTCCTTCTTGTATTTGCTCAATATATCCTTCTAATAAAGAAATGCTGTTTTTATTAATAAAGTAATGAGCTAACGTCATATATTCATAACGCTTTAGCGCTCTTTCTGCAACATATTTTTTAGTAGCAGTAAATATAATTTCTTTAGTTACATCTTTATTTTTCTTAATAAAAACTTTCATTTTTGCAGCACATCCGCTTTTAGGGCTTCTAACAGGATAGCCTCCAGATTTAATACCAGCAGGAAATAATTCTCTCCAATCTTGTATCCAATCATCTACACTTCCTACTAGTTCTTTATTCTTAGCAGTTTTACTATTAGAAACAGGTTTAGCTGTCTCTAAAAGTTCGCTACCTAATAAAAAATCAATAGATTTCTGTCTAGCAACTGTTTTATTTTCAGTAATTTTAATAAATCCTTTTTTTTCTAATAGTTCCAAAGAAACCATTGTTCTAACAGGACATATCATACCTGTTACTAAATAGTAGAGGTAGACATATTCGTCTGGTGAGAGCTTGTGCTCTACCATAGCGTTAATTTTTAATTCCATATTCTTACTTGTTTTGTAAGAAGTCCAAGATGTGTTTCGGTACTCCAGCCATTAAACAAATATAACAAAATAATATCAATAATCAATTAAAAAGTTAGGTAACTCTTTGTCTTTGATCATGTTTTCATAATTTTTTATTATCTGATTATATTTTATTTTTTCCGACTGCTCTTTTACTTCTTTGATGTATTTTTCTATTACAAACTCTTTATTAGGAGTATATATAGTAATCTTCATTTTTTTCTTCATCTTGCATAAGTTTAGATAATTCAAAATTAATATTCCTTATTTCTTCTATAAGTTCAATCTTTTTTTTGCATAATTCTTCAATTTTTATATCAAATTTTTGAGGAAGAATTAAAGAAAATTCATTAAATTTTTCTACTATTTCAGGAGTATTTTCGGCTAAAGAATCATAAGTTTTTTTTAAATGAATTATTGTAGAATGGTCATAATTCATAAACTTACTTAACATATCTAAAGTAATTCTTTTAGAACCATAGTTAAAACCACTAAGACCTACTCTGTATTTACTATAAATTAATGCAACAAAAATTCTTCTAGCATCTACTATTTCTCTTTTCCTACAACGATCAAAAATATTAAACCCATATGCTGAGTCCATATATTTTTTAATCTTTTCTAAATCTTGTCCAATAGACTTTTTTAATTTACGTTCCATATTTTATTTTATAATTTAGTTATACAATCTTCTACTCCATCACACTCTATAATATTAAGATGTTCTAATCCCTCAAACATCATATTATACCACTTAACCTCTTGAGTACCGTAAGTAACAAAAATAAATACTCTACCTATCTCACCGTTATTACGCATTCTCCCTATTCTTTGTATTAAGTCTTTACTTTTAGAATAATAAGAATGAATTATACAGTTATCTAGTCCTACTAAATTAGCGCCTTGTTTAAGTTTTTTAAAAGAACCTATAAGATTAATATCTCCTTTATCAAATTCTTCTCTTATTTTAAGGTTTTTCTTATCTGTATTTCTAGAACTAACTACATTAGGTGTAATTTTAAGAAGTATATCTATACTATTGCCAAATATAATAGACTTACCTTCCATAGCTTCTGTTAATTTCTTAGCAGCTTCCATTTTACTAGGCAACTCATATAACAATTTAGCTCTTGAAGCAGAGCTATTGCGTATTAAGTACTTTCTCCTACTTTCAGGTGCATATAACGCATATTTAAACTGATTATCTTTATATTGATAAGCAGAAAACTCTGTCCTCATAATAGGTTTAACTTTAGTACCACTAACAATAGTAACACTTTCTGTATCTAATTTATGATTAATTACATATACATCTAACTTACGGGAAGTTCCATCTATTTGCCCTTTATCTATACCATAAGTATAACACACAGGAGCTATTTTGTCTAACAAATGTCCTTTAATTATTTGTTCATCCTCATCAACAATAGCTTTTCTATCTACAGTAGCAGATAAACCTATAATATCTTTAAAAGAATTGTTATTATAAAATTTAGAATACTCTTTAGTTAAACTATCATGAATCTCATCTGCAATTACCAAATCCCATTCTGTTCCTAACCATTTATATGCTGATTGGTAACATGCAAAATCTATATCATGGTCTACACTCCACTTTTCCATTTCATTTCTAAGCTCTAATTCTCTATCCGTTTGTTCTGCTAAAAACAATATTTTAGCATCTGCAGGATAAGTTTTAACAGCTTCCATAGCTATTTTAGTCTTACCAATTCCTGTTATGAGCTCAAGAGTTCCTTTTCTACCTTTATTTATCCAAGAAACAAGAGCTTTATCTTGTATTTTTTGTCTTATTTCCATTTTTTAAGTTTTAATTATTCAATAATTGCACATACTATATCTCCAGACACTAATCTTTTGCCTATATTAATAACTAATGGGGAATTAGGGTTTTCTTTAACATAAACTTTAGCTTTATCTACAGCTTTTATTAAATCAGTTTCTATTATTGTAATAGGTTTCATGTCTTGTTTTCCGTACATAGGTACAGCAACATAAACAGTTTCCCATAACATATCTTTTTCTTCTTTTAATGGTTTAATCGTTACTTCCATCTTTTTCTTTTTTAATATTATTAATATGGTAATGTTCCTTTAATCTCCCAAATACCATCTCTTTCTTTAGTTGATCTTTTGTACTTAATGTCTGCACATAAAGTAGTACTCTGTAATTCTTTAGTAATATGTATACTTAAAGGCGTATCAGTGTTCTTCTCTACAAAAACTCTGGCTTTAGTAATAGCATTAGCTAATTTATCTTCTGAAATACCTACATAAGTATCACTACCATTAGTAGGTTTTGCTATATATTTAGTTACCCACTTTCTAGCCTCTTTATTAGGATATCTATTTACTTCTGTCTTAATATTATTAGTATTATAAATAGGTTTCTGAACACATAATGCAAAACCAGCTTCAAATTTATTAGTGTCTTCCTCAAATTCTTTTGCAGACACTTCTCTTACGCCTTGAGAATTATTCCATCCTCCGCTATAAATATCATTACCATATTCGTATTCATCTTCATTTTGTAATTCTCTAAATGCAATTTCAAGAGTTTTACCCTTAATTCTTGCTTCTTTTGTTATTCCTCCCATATCTTTTTATTTTTTAATTTTTTTATAAAATACGTATGTTATTATTAGAAAGGTAAACACCCAACTAAATACTATCATTCTTTCTGGCCCATTCATATTTTTATTTTAATTGATTAACTCTTTCTTCTGCAAATTCAATAATATCATTAATAATATCATTAGCTATTGTTTTATCATTATCATATAATGGACTTACTTGTTGTACTAATGATTTTTGTAATTCTTTATCAAATGCTTTTGCAGTTGCTTTTAGTATTTGCCTGTAATCTGTTGTTTCTTTAAGCTCATCTAAACATTCTTGAAATATCTGAGTGCTGATAAGCATAAGTACTTTAATTTCTAATAATTTTTGTTCTTCCATTTACTAAGTTAAATAATCAACATAAGGACTTTCTCCTGCTGATTTTAGTTTTTTTATTTCTTGTATCAATTTTTCTATTTCTATATCTTTTTCTCTGACCATATCTCCTAACATTTTGTTTTGTGCTAAAACATCATCTGTTAACATACAATTAGTTTTAAGATTTTCTAACACCTCTATTTGTCTAGCAGTTGCTCCGTGAAATATCACATGCCCAAACTCTGGATGAGCTACTTTTATTTCTTTTCTTTTATCTTCACTCATTTCCTTTTCATTTTTAATTAAGTTATACATCCAGTCCCATTCTCTTCCACTATTAA
>TARA_R110001592_G_scaffold60308_4_pt1 | contig 11059 bp, 5 predicted proteins | sample TARA_R110001592 | Tara Oceans TARA_R110001592 (sample SAMEA4398387) | marine metagenome | biome: Polar Biome; feature: [SRF] surface water layer (ENVO:00010504); material: water (ENVO:00002006), including particulate matter (ENVO:01000060) such as... | depth 5 m | reverse complement strand
GGATCATAATAATCAGAACTTGGGTAATTTTCTGCTACCAATTTAATGGCCTTTCTGTCTTTTGCTGAAAAAGCTCTTAATGCATGTTGAATTTTCAAACCCAATTGTGCTAAAACGTCTTCTGGAACATCATTGGGGTTCTGAGTTACAAAATACAAACCAATTCCTTTAGAACGAATTAGTTTTACAATACTTTCTATCTGATTTAATAATGCTTTAGAAGCTTCTTCAAAAACCAAATGTGCTTCATCTATAAAAATGATCAATTCTGGTCTGCCACTATCTCCTTGTTCAGGGAAGGTTTCGTAAATTTCTGCCAACAATTGCATCATAAACGTAGAAAATAGTTTTGGCTTATCTTGAATATCTGTTAAACGTAAAACAGAAATAATTCCTCTTCCGTTTTCATCAATTCTTGTTAAATCTTCTACATCAAAAGATTTTTCTCCAAAAAACAAATCGCCGCCTTGTTGTTCTATTTCTATTATCTTACGCAAAATAGCGCCTGTACTTGAAGAAGAAATGCGACCATATTCTTTTTGAATCTCCTCTTTTCCTTCATCCGTAACATATTGCAACACTTTTTTAAAGTCTTTAATATCTAATAAAGGCAATTTATTGTCATCACAATATTTAAAAATAATGGCAACAATTCCTTGTTGTACTTCTGATAAATCTAAAATTCTTGATAACAACACTGGACCAAATTCTGATACAGTTGCCCGCATTCTTGTTCCTTTTTGTTCTGATATTGACAGTATTTCAATTGGAAATTTTTTAGCTTCAAAAGGAAAACCAATTTTTGCATGACGTTCATCTATCTTTGGATGTCCAGGACTTGGTTGTGCCAAACCAGATAAATCTCCTTTAATATCCATCAATAAAACAGGAATTCCTTTGTCTGATAAATTTTCAGCTAAAACTTGTAGTGTTTTTGTTTTTCCTGTTCCGGTTGCGCCAGCAATTAAACCGTGTCTGTTTAAGGTTTTTAAAGGTATTTTTACAATTGCGTTTGTAACTGTTTCTTCTCCTAACATTGCTGCTCCCAATTCTATATAATCGCCTTTGGTTGCATATCCATTGTTTATATATTCAAAGAATTCTTCTTGCTGACTCATTTTTTTAAATTTCTATAAAAATAATCAAAGTTTAAGAGTATGAAAATAAAAAACGAATTTAGTTAACCTTTTCTTCCCTTCAAAAAATTATTGATACTACAAATTTGTTAAAATTAATTTTTAGCTATTTCAGAGTGCTCAATTTTGTATATTGTTGGCTTTTATCACTAAAAATCAAACTCAATGAAAAAACTATTTACAATCCTTTTTATAGGTGTTACTTCCCTACTCTTTTCACAGGAGTTTTCTATGGATATTCTAAAAAACATGAAACCAAGAAATATTGGTCCTGGTGGGATGTCTGGTCGTGTAACCTCTATAGATGTGGTTACCTCTAATCCCGAAATCATGTATGTTGGTACTGCTTCTGGTGGAATCTGGAAATCTACTTCTGGCGGTGTAAAATGGGAACCAATTTTCGAAAAAGAACTAACGGCTTCTATTGGTGCAGTTGCTATTCAGCAATCAAATCCAAGTGTTATTTGGGCAGGAACTGGTGAAGGAAATCCCAGAAATAGTTTAAATGGAGGATTCGGAATTTACAAATCTTTAGATGCAGGTAAATCTTGGAAATCTATGGGTTTAGAAAAAACGAGACATATTCATAGAGTTGTAATCGATCCTACAAATCCTGATATAGTTTACGTTGGCGCCATTGGTTCGCCTTGGGGAGAACACAAAGAACGTGGCGTTTATAAAACTACGGATGGTGGAAAATCTTGGAAACAAATTTTATTTACAAATTCAAAATCGGGTGCTGCAGATTTAATTATGGATCCTAAAAATCCGAATAAATTAATTGCTACCATGTGGGAACACAAACGTGATCCTTGGTTTTTTAAATCTGGAGGAACAGGAAGTGGCGTTTATATTACGCATGATGGCGGAGAAAATTGGAAACAAATTACAGAAAAAGAAGGTTTTCCTAAAGGAGAATTAGGAAGAATTGGTGTTGCAATTGCGCCTAGTAATCCTGATATTATATACGCTTTAGTAGAAGCAAAAAAAAATGCTTTGTATAAAAGTGAAGATGGAGGATTTAAATGGGAAAAAATAAACGATAAAGAAGATATTGGAAATCGTCCTTTTTATTATTCAGAGATTTATGTTGATCCGCAGAATGAAAATAGATTATATACCGTTTTTACCTATATAAATGTTTCTCAAGACGGCGGTAAAAATTTCAAAGAATTAATGCCTGCGTATGGTGTTGATAATGGTGTGCATCCAGATCATCATGCTTGGTGGATTCATCCAACAAACGGCAAATTTATGATTGATGGTAATGATGGCGGTCTAAATATCACCAAAGATGGTGGTAAATCTTGGCGTTTTATTGGTAATATTCCTGTTGCACAATTTTATCATATTAATGTGGATAATGAGTTTCCTTATAATGTATATGGCGGCATGCAAGACAATGGTTCTTGGCGAGGTCCTGCCTACGTTTGGAAAGCGCAAGGAATTAGAAACTCTTATTGGCAAGAAATTAGTTTTGGTGATGGTTTTGATGTGATTCCAGATAAAGACGATTCAAGATATGGATGGTCTATGAGCCAGCAAGGTTCTGTTGTAAGATATGATTACATCACAGGAAATAATTATTCTGTACAACCAACACATGCTGATGCAACTATTGAACTTCGTTTTAATTGGAATGCAGCTATAAATATGGATCCTTTTGATAGTTCTACCCTATATTTTGGAAGTCAGTTTGTACATAAATCGACGGATAAAGGGTTGACTTGGACTGTTATTTCGCCTGATTTATCAACCAATAATCCGGAGAAATTAAAACAAGGAGAAAGTGGCGGTTTAACGATGGATGCAACAGGTGCAGAAAATCATTGTACAGTTTTGGTAATCGAACCGTCTGTTTTAGAAAAAAATATGTTGTGGGCTGCTACGGATGATGGTCAAGTTCACATCACAAAAAATGGTGGAGAATCTTGGACAAACGTTGCAAAAAATATTAAAGGTTTGCCAGAAAATAGTTGGATTACACAAATAAAAGCATCCAATAAAAACAAAGGAGAAGCCTTGTTAATTGCGAATGATTACAGACGTTTTAACTATACGCCGTATGCGTACAGAACCAAAAATTATGGAAAATCTTGGGAGCGTATTGTTGATGAAAATGACGTACAAAGTTACGCTTTGTGCATTATAGAAGATCCTAAAAATGAAAACTTACTGTTTTTAGGAACCGATGACGGTTTATATATTTCTATAAACGCAGGCGAAAAATGGACAAAATGGACGGAAGGTTTCCCTACTGTTCCTGTAAAAGATTTAGTAATACATCCAAGAGAAAATGATTTAATTATCGGAACTTTTGGCCGTGCAGCTTGGGTTTTAGATGATATTCGTCCTTTAAGAGCAATCGCAAAAGGAAATGTGATTTCTAAAAAATTAGAGTTATTTGCGCCACCAACCGCCTATCAATCAGAAACACAACAACCTACAGGAAGCAGATTTGGCGCGGATGCCATGTATCAAGGAGAAAATAGAGGTCGTGGTGCACTAATTTCTTATTATTTTAATAATCCTGATGCGAAAAAAAATGATAATACATCCGATACTGATAAAGATGAAAAAGCGGATGAAAATAAAGAGGAGGATGCAATAGTATCTAATGAAGATTCTGATAAAAAAGAAAATACTGTAAAAAATGATTCTATAAAATTAGAAATTTTTGATGGAGAACGACAAATTAGAACCTTAAAATTTAAAGTTCCTAAAGAAAACGGAATTCATAAAACTACTTGGTATTTAGACGAAAAAGGTGTTGATCGTCCTTCTAGAAGTATTAAAAAATCTAAAAATGAATCAGGAGGAGTTTCTGTAAAACCAGGAACCTATCGTTTAAAAATGACTTTTGCGGATATTGTTTCTGAGCAAAATATTACCGTTGAATTTGATCCAAGATTGCAAATTTCTGAAGAAGCGATCAATCAGAAATACAATGCTAGCAAAGAACTTGAAACGTATCAAGAAAAAATAGCAGCCATTGTAAAACAATTAGTTGAAAGTAAAAATACTGCCGAAGCTATAAAATCTCAACTAACAAAAGAAGATGCAAAAAAGTTTGAATCGGAAATAAAATCATCCACACAAATTAGTAAAGAAATTGATTCTTTAATTGCGTTGTATTTAGGTAAAGTTGATAAAAGACAAGGAATTACAAGAAATCCAGAAGTTACCGTAACGCAACGTTTTGGTGTTGCTAGTTGGTATGTAAGTTCGCGTTTTGGAGAACAAACAGCTACAGAAAAACAGTTGACAAATCAGTTTAAAGAAAGCTTTAATAGTGCGGTTGAAGAGACCAATTTATTTTTTACTAAAAATTGGTTAACTTACAAATCGGCAACTGATAAAATTCAAATCTCGAAATTTAAAGAAATTAACCAATTTTAAACTAAAAAAACTATGAAAAAACTACTAGTATTCTTTTCAATTTCCTTAATGGTAATTGGCTGTAAATCGGACAAAAAAGAGGCTAAAGAAATTTCAAGTACACTCAAAGAATATTCCATTGAACAAATAATGGACAATGAAAGTGTTTTTGGTGGAAGTTTTTCTTTCGATAAATCTAAGTTATTAGTAACAAGTAATCGTTCAGGAATTTATAATATGTACACTGTTTCTACTTCAGACGGAACTTTTACACCAGTTACAGCATCTGATAGTACATCTGTTTGGGCAACTTCATTTTTTCCTAATGATGATAGAATATTGTTTAACAAAGACAATGATGGTGATGAAATTGACCATCTTTTTGTAAAAAACACAGATGGTAGCATCAAAGAATTAACACCAGATGAAGGTGCTAGAGCTGGTTTTTTTGGTTGGTCTAAAGATCAAAAAAGCTTTTATTATGCATCAAACAAAAGAGACAAACGTTTTATGGATATTTATGAAATGGAGATAGAAAACTTTACCTCTCAAGTAATTTATGAAAATAAAGAAGGTTATGACGTTTCAGAAATTTCTAGCGACAAAAACATTTTAGCACTAAGTAAAGTAATAAATACAAATGATTCTGATTTATTTTTGTTTAATAGAACGACTAAAAAAACTACAAAAATAAATAAAACACAAAGTAGTAATTCTGGTTCAAGCTTTTCTGTTGATGACAAAGAATTCTATTTTACTACTGATGCAGATGGTGAATTTAGTACGTTAATGAAGTACAATATTAAATCAGAAAACATAGAAAAAGTACTGCAAAAAGATTGGGATGTTAATGGTTGTTATTTTACATATAATGGTAAATACAGAGTTACCTATATTAATGAAGATGCAAAAAATGTAATTGAAGTTTTTGATATTGCAGAAGGTAAAAACATAGAATTACCAAATGTTGAAGGCAAAAGTATTACTAATGTTGATTTTTCTAGAGATGAAACTTTAATGCGTTTTTATGCAGGTGGTTCTCATACTCCATCAAACTTATATCTATATGATTTAGAAGCTAAAAAACAAACACAATTATCTGATGTTTTAAACAAAGAAATTGATCCTTCTCACATGGTAAATGCAGAAGTAATTCGGTATCCATCTTTTGATGGTGTTATAATTCCTGCTATTTATTACGCACCACATCAAGCATCAGCAAATAATAAAGTTCCTGCTTTGGTTTGGGTTCATGGTGGTCCTGGAGGACAATCTAGTCAAAATTTTTCATCAACAATACAATATTTAGTAAATCATGGCTATGCCGTTTTAGCTGTAAATAACAGAGGTAGTAGTGGTTATGGAAAAACATTTTATCAAATGGACGATTTAAATCACGGAGAAAAAGATTTACAAGATTGTGTTGAAGGCAAAAATTGGTTAGCAAAACAACCAAATATTGATAGCGAAAAAATAGGAATTATTGGTGGTTCTTATGGTGGTTATATGACCATGGCAGCGTTAACTTATACTCCAGAAGAATTTGCTGTTGGTGTAAATCTTTTTGGCGTTACTAATTGGATGCGTACTTTAAAAAGCATTCCTCCTTATTGGGAATCTCAAAGAGAAGCTTTATACAAAGAATTAGGTGATCCTTTTTCTGCAGATTCTGTTCGTTTAAAAAAGATTTCACCGTTATTTCATACGGATAAAGTAACCAAACCTTTACTTGTTTTACAAGGCACAAAAGACCCTAGAGTTTTACAAATTGAATCTGATGAAATTGTTGCCGGAGTTAAGAAAAATGCGGTTCCTGTAGAATATGTTTTATTTGAAGATGAAGGTCATGGTTTTGTAAAAAAGGAAAATCAAATTGAATCTAATAGTAGGATTTTAAAGTTTTTAGATACATATTTAAAGAAGGAAGCACCTTTAAAAAAAAGTGATTTGTAATAAGTAGAAGTATCATAAATTCAAAAAATCCTTTGTAAAGATTACAAAGGATTTTTTATTTTAATACTTTAGCGCAAATAAAATATTAAATATGCAAAAAATAAGTTTGCTTTTGTGTTTTTGTCTATTTTACTTAAATATTCAGGCACAAAATTCAGCAGAAAATAAATTGGGAACTTGGTATATGTATAATGGTTCTCATAAATTATCAGATAAATTTGCCCTAAAAACGATGGCACATTTTAGATATTATGAGATTACAAGCGAGTTTCAACAAGAAATTTATAGATTAGGAATTAACTATACATTTAACCCAAAAACAACTTTAACCATAGGAACTAGTTATTCTACAGGCGATTTAGAATATGATGCGTCTTCTGTGGGTTTATATGAATATCGATTTTACGAAGATTTAAATTTAAAATCTAGATGGAGTAAATTTAGTGCCAATCATAGAATTAGATTAGAACATCGTTTTATTCATAAAAATATAAATCAAGATGTAACTCAAAGTTGGGTTCGTTATAATTTAAATGTAGGGTATTCTATTTCAAAAAAATGGACAGCTTATGTTTTTAATGAACTTTTTCTAAATTTAGACAGAGGTAAAAGATTTGCTCAAAATTGGACTGGAGCAGGTTTTACGCATAGATTAAATAAACAAATAAAATTAAAAATGGGGTATTTTCAAATTAAATCTCCAACAACAGTTTTAAAGAGATTACAATTTGGGGTTATTTTAAGCACAAATCATACTAAAAAATAAATATATAATGACTGAACCAATTTTTACAAATGATGCCATCGTTTTTGGTGTTTTAATGATTTCTTTAGGATTTGTTTTTTACACCGAAAAAATAAAAACAGGTTTTTGGCATAAGTTTTACAAGATTGTACCTGGCTTATTTATGGCCTATTTTATACCTGCACTTTTTACAACTTTTAGAATTATATCTCCACAATGGGAAACTGAAAACGCTGCTGGTGAAGTTGTAAAAAACAGCTCACAATTGTATTTTGTTTCCAGTCGATTTTTATTACCCGCAGCTTTAGTTTTAATGACGTTAAGCATCGATTTAAAAGCTATTTTTAATTTAGGTTCTAAAGCATTAATTATGTTTTTTACAGGAACTGTTGGTGTAATCATTGGCGGACCTTTAGCTATTTTATTAATTTCAATTTTCTCGCCAGAAACTGTTGGTGGATCGGATTTTGATGCCGTTTGGAGAGGTCTTTCTACACTTGCAGGAAGCTGGATTGGTGGTGGAGCAAACCAAACAGCCATGTTAGAAATTTACAAATACAACCCTGCAAAATATGGAGGAATGGTAATTGTTGATATTGTTGTTGCCAATATTTGGATGGCAATTTTATTGATAGGAATTGGGAAGAAAAAGAAAATAAACAAATGGCTAAAAGCTGATAATTCTGCCATTGAAGAATTAAAAGAAAAGGTGATTAAATTTACTAAAAAAGTAAAAAGAAATCCGTCTCTTACAGATTTAATGGTGATGCTCGCAATTGCTTTCGGAACTGTAGGTTTTGGTCATTTTGCAGCCAGCTATTTAAGTGCTTTTTTCTCGGATATCGTTTCATCTTTAACATCACAAACTTGGAGAAATATCTTTTCTTTTTTAGATTCAGAATTTTTCTGGTTGATTAGTATTTCTACAATTGTTGCCATTATTTTATCATTTACAAAAGCACGAAATTACGAAGGTGCAGGCGCTAGTAAATTAGGAAGCGTTTTTATTTATATTTTAGTAGCAACCATTGGTATGAAAATGGATTTAAATCAAGCTTTTGAAAACCCAGGTTTAATGGTTATTGGTTTAGTTTGGATGACAATTCATGCAATATTGTTAATTGTAGTTGCCAAAATTATTAGAGCTCCTTATTTCTTTTTAGCAGTAGGAAGCCAAGCAAATGTGGGTGGTGCTGCTTCTGCTCCAATTGTTGCACAAGCTTTTCATCCCTCATTGGCAAGTGTTGGTGTTCTATTAGCTGTTTTTGGCTATGCAATTGGTACTGTTGGCGCAATTGCTTGTACTATTTTAATGGAATTAGCATCCACTTTATAAAAAAAATCAGCATATTTGCATTCCAAAATTTTAATCAAAATGAAAAAAATTACAGCTGTTTTAGCTTTATCAATTATACTTTTTGCATGTTCTTCAAAAAAAGAAGGAAACATGATTGTTCAAGGACAAATTAAAGGCCTTAAAAAAGGGACTTTATACTTGCAGAAAATGGTAGATACTTTATTAATTTCTGTGGATTCTATTGCTTTAAACGGATCTGACATGTTTACTTTAACAGATAATGTAGCATCGCCTGTTTTGTATTACTTAACCTTTGATGGGAATACTACCGATAAAAGAATTTTATTTTTTGGTGAACAAGGTATTATTACAATTAATGATAATGTAGAAAATTTTGGTTTTTCCCCAATAATTACGGGTTCTAAAAATCAAGAAATTTTAGACAAATACAATGCTATTAGTAAACGATTTCAAAGTGAACGTTTAGAATTTATCAAAAATGATTTTTATGCAAAAAAGGCAAAGGATGAAGATTTGATAAAAAAACTAGAAGAAGATTATAAAAGGTTAGTGAGAAGAAGAGTTTTATATACCACTAATTTTGCACTTACAAATGCTAATTTTGAAGCTGCGCCTTACATCGCTTTAACAGAAATGTATGATGCAAGTATAAAAATGTTAGATACTGTAAATGTAAGTTTAACACCTAAAATTAAAAATTCTGTTTACGGTAAACAATATCAAGAATATTTAGATGCTATAAAAGCGAAAGAAGAGCAATAAAGTACTATCCTTAAAAAATTAAAAACCGAGCAAATTGCTCGGTTTTTTTATGGAAAATTTTTAGAAAGAAATAAAAATAATGGACTCATAAATTTATCAATAATCTGTTTGAGTTATAAATCAGTAATAAGAACATTTATTGAAAAGTTAAAATTTTGTTTATGATAAACGATCGCAAGAATTTTTAAATCCTATAAAAGTAAAAAACGAGAAATAGTTTATTTCTCAATACTATTTATAGCATCTGACAGGCTCGTTTGTGGTAATTTACAAGTACCATTTACACAAACATAAATAAAGGTATTATCTTCATTAAACTTATACGATAAAAGTGGTAAGGTACTATTAGCGTGTGATGCACCAGCAATTAAAATATTGGGCAAATAATTATTTATTAAGCTTTTATTTATTCCCGAAGCATTTTTACCAGCAACTACCACTTCATAAAATGGCTTCGTAAAATTAGTCATTAGATGCAACCAATTACTATAATTTCCTGGACTTATTTTAATATCATCCTTTAAATTATTTAACATTTGTTCTGAACTTTTTAAATAATTAGCATCAGAAAAATAATGTCCTAATTTAAAAAGAGAATTTGCTATTATAGAATTTGATGATGGAATTACACCATCTATAACTTCATATTTTCTAGCAATTAAATTTTTATCTTCTTTGGATGTGAAGTAGAACATTTTATTATTTTCATTAAAGAAATTAATAAATAAAGTATCCATCAATTTTTTAGAAGTTACTAACCACTTTTCATCCAAAGTAACTTCATATAAAGAAATAAATGCATGAATTACAGCTGCATAATCTTCTGAATATGCATTTATAGTACTTTTTCCATTTTTAAAATTTCTATTTAAACTATGATCTAATCTTAACTGATTTTCTATTAAAAAATTTGCATTTTTAAGTGCCGCTTCTAAATATTCTTTAGTTCCAAAAGCCTTATAGGCATCTATATAACCTTGCAGCATTAATGCATTCCAAGACGTTAAAACTTTATCGTCTAAATTTGGTTTGCTTCTTCTATTTCTTGCTTCAAAAAGTATTTTTTTCCATTGCTTAATTTTCTGATTCAAATTCTCTAATGGCAAATTATGTACTTTTGCAAATGCTTCTTTTGATGTACTTCTAATTAAAACATATTTCTCATTCTCCCAAAATCCATACTCATTTACATTATAAAATTCTTTAAAAAGTTTAAAATCAGTATTTAATACTAATTTTAATTCCTCTACTTTCCAATCATAAAAAGCACCTTCCTCTTTTTTACCTAATTCGTTTTTGCTATCAGCATCCAAAGAGGAGTAAAACGCCCCGTTTTTAGCCGTTAATTCTTCTTTGATAAAATCTAAAGTTTCATAAACGACGTTTTTATACAACTCGTTCTTTTCATTTAAATAAGCTTTAGAATATAAACTTACCAGTTGCGCATTGTCATATAACATTTTCTCAAAATGAGGAATATGCCAATCTTCATCAATCGAATACCTTGAGAAACCGCCACCAATTTGATCGTAAATTCCACCATAGGCCATTTTAGTTAGTGTAGTTTGTACATAGTTATCGATTATTTTATCATTAAATTGATAATTATACCTTACTAAAAAGTCTAGAGAATTTGGTGTTGGAAATTTTGGAGCATTTTTAAATCCGCCTTTAATTGTATCTAGTTGATTTTTTAAAAAGTTAACCGAAGATGTAATATCATTAAAATTAAAAACAGAAGCTTCTTTGTTTAAAGTAATTAATTGA
>TARA_R110001592_G_scaffold39465_1_pt1 | contig 11065 bp, 6 predicted proteins | sample TARA_R110001592 | Tara Oceans TARA_R110001592 (sample SAMEA4398387) | marine metagenome | biome: Polar Biome; feature: [SRF] surface water layer (ENVO:00010504); material: water (ENVO:00002006), including particulate matter (ENVO:01000060) such as... | depth 5 m | reverse complement strand
AAAAATCCCTGCGGGTTGGCACCCGCAGGGATAAGGAAAGATGCCCATTACCCCGGAGCCAGGGATCTCGATGTTGTTTGATTAGGCCCTGGCGCGTAGACTTCAGGTATCGCAGCGCCAAGGGCCGGGGTTCAATTAGACCTGACCGAAGCCGTGTCCTATATATAAGAGTCCGATTAGACCTGCGAAGATGCAGGCCCAACCGATTAGCGCAACGAATATCTCGTACTTATGCATCGATTGATACCGTTACGTTATATGAGATGTACTCGCTGATCATACTGTTGATCTTGTCCTCATCAAAATTACCGTCGTCATCTTCGCGGTCCACACTTAACTGGTGTTTAATTTCGCTGCGAACCTTGTCTTCAATCAAGGTCCAAAGGATGTTTTGTAGCTGTGTTTCGGTTTCCATGGTCTTTCCTTTCTGGTTAAACGATGCCCAAGCGCATCACGAACCCGCCTCTATGTGAGGCGGGTTGCTGATACGTTTACGCGCCGTACTCATCCATCCAGGCGGGATCAGCATCGACTAATTGACCGAAGTTTTTGATCTCTTGGGCATAGGTATCGCCCATTTCATAGCCACCACCTTGCATCATAGGCGACGTAGCTGCGACGAACCATCGAGCATATGGGTCGTTGGTTTCTGCACTTGAGTGCTTATAAGTTTTGAGAACTTTCCAAACCCAACCGTCACGGTTCGCGTATGTTGCGTATGGTTGATCTGCTTTACGGGCTTTTCCGAATGATGTTCTTGGCATTGTCTTTCCTTTCTGGTTAACGTGCTTTGATTGTAGACTGTCCACAACCAAAGCACAAGTATTTATTTAAGCTTGTCGAACTCTGCGATTAACTGGTCGTACATCTTCGCAGCTTCGTCGCGTCTATCGGACAAAAGCATTGTCATCATAAACTCTAGTTTAAACTTTAACTTATTGCCTAGTGTTCGTGGAGGTTTGGGGTCGCCAACCTTTGCAACAACAATAGTGTTTCCGTCTTGGTCTTTTTCGAACCTGTCGTCTAGTCCATATGTGTCTGACATTGTCTTTCCTTTCTTGGTGGAGGGAGGCCGAAGCCTCCCTATTGATTAAGCATTAACTGAAAACTTCTTAACTTGTGACGTGGTAGCGTACTTTTTCCAAACTGTGGGGCGGTTTACTTTCCACCATTTGAGCGATGGGGCGGATTGACGAACCGTGAATGTCCACTGTGCCCAACCGTTCTTGACCGCGATGTCGCGGAGCGCGGCGATCTCTTTTATTAGTTCTTCCTTTTGTGCTTCGTTCTGAGCGATCCGCCCTAGTGTTTCTAACTTGTCCATAATCTTTCCTTAATTAACTGGTCGCTTGATTGCTTCCATAACTAAGTTATGGCACAGATCAATATACATTGTCAACAAGCAAACAACAAATAATCTACAACAATGAATTAATTTATGGGTCGCAGCTTTACGCCGCAGCGCAGCATCGCCGCGTCTCGATGCTGCCGCGCAGCATCTTGGGGGTAACTTCGCCGCATCGCGGCACGATTTTCTGTTGCCCCGCATGGGGCACCCCCATATATAAAGAGTGCGTAGCACACAATCTGTCCTATAATATTGGTATTGTAGATTCATTCGGGGATAATTCCATTGGGCAACAAGCAAACAACAACTAGGTTCCCTAACCTCTGAAAAAAATCGCCTCTATATTTTCATTTGGGATTATAGTAAAGTGCTGCAAGGACCATGAGCCGAGAAGCGGGGACGTATGTCTAAGAGCAACGAGTACAGGCGCGTAGCTGCGAGTATGGCGGAGCGTTATGGAGTAGATCCAGAGTTATATGTTCGTTTAGTTGAGCGAGAGAGTGGTTTTGATCCGAATGCGCGGGGTGCGGCTGGGGAGGTTGGTTTAACTCAGATTATGTCTGAGACGGGCATTGATCCGGGTTATGGTGTTAGGCCGATAGAGGATCGTTTAGATCCTGAAGATAACTTACGTTTTGGTGCGGAGTATCTTGGTGGATTGATTAGGCATTATGATGGTGATGTATCCAAGGCATTGATGGCGTATAACGGTGGTGGTGGGAATGTTGACAAGGGCACTGTGTCTAGTGGTGCTAAGAAGTATGCGACTGAGTTATTGGGCGGCAAGCAGTTGAAGTCTGGTTCCCCGGCTCCTGCTTCGTTAGATTCCAAGACTATGGTTAGGAATGCGACTGTGTTTAATAAGGGGTTAGCTAGTTTGTTTGGTGGATCTAAGTTACGTGGTGCGGCACCGAAGGCACCGACTGGCAGGTACAGGACCAGTGGCAGGATGAGTCCATTGAGTGGTGTTGGGATACCTGGGTTAGGTAATATTAAGAGGTATTCCACTCCGGGTGGAATTGAGAGTTTGAAAAGAGGGAAGAGTTAATGGGTTGGCTTAGTGATTTTTTTGGCGGCGGATCTAGTTCTAGTTCTAGTTCTAGCAAGAGCAAGACCAAACAGGATCGTATTAACGAGATATATGCTAATAGTGACGATCCATATGGCACGGATGGTGCGGAGTTAAATGAGTTAGTTAAGGATCGGAGTGGTTCTTACACGGCTTCTTCACCGAGTACTGTGTCTACTGGTGGCGGTGGTAGTGACGACAAGAAGACGATTGGTCAGGTATCAAGTACTGGTCAGTATGCTGGCGATGGTTTTGAGTTTGTGGAGAATGATGGCGGATATTTAACGCGGACGTATACTGGTGTGGGCGCGGACAACGGATTAGGCACTGATGTTATAATGGGTGGCACGTCTAACAAGGATGTTAAGGAGGCTGTTGCTGCGATATCCATTGACGAGGGCAGTGAGTTTGGGTTTTCTAGGGCATCTGCGACTGACGGGAGTATAATTGATTTAATTACGACGGGGGACATGGGTGGCAGTGATTCGTATGCGGATCAGATTAATTATGTTGCTCCTGTTTTAGTTGAGGACACATCTACGGGAGGCGGGATTACTGAATCTTTACGTCCTGTTGCTCGTCCTGTTTCTGTATTGACGGCTGAGGAGCAGGCATTGGTGGATGCGTACAACGCGGTTCCTGACAGTGACGAGAATTACACTCCGAGTGCGGCTACTTTGGCTGCGGTATTGAAGAGTCAAGATAAGACTTCTGCGATTGCTGGTCCGTTATCTGTTGATGATCAGGTTGCGCAGTATGACGGCATGGGTAATTTGGACACGCGGGACGCGGTTACGGCTGCTTTGACTAATTTGTCTGCTAACGAGACTGCTTCGGCTGCGTTACGGAATACTGACGGAACGCCGAATTTTGATTACGCAGGGACGATTTTGCCTCCGGGTACGAATGCTGCGGAGTCTGCGATTGACGCTAAGATGGGTGGAGATGCTGCGAGTTTTGATCCGTTATTAAAAGATATATTAAAGTATGATTCTACGAACACATCAAGTTTTATCCCCGGCGCAGAGTACGAGACTGCGGATTTAAGCGGCTTTGCGAATTACAGTCCTCAAGATTTTTTAGATGAAGCGGGATCGGATATAAACTTAGCGGCTGCAACTACTGGTGCTTCGGACGCAGTGCTTGATAACAAGATGAATCAAGACAACAAGGTTGTTGTTGCGCCAACTTATACGAATCCTCGTATAGGTTACGAGTCTGGTCGGGACGTTTTGCAGTCGCAAGACGGAAGTATTTTAACGGATGTAGCTACGGGTGCAAACACGCTTGGTCAGGTTGATGATTCATTTTACGGCGGCACTGGTGCTGCGTATAATCCGAGCGCGGCGATTCAGAACGCGCAGAACAATACTTTAGCGGCGGGCATAGAAAACTATGGGTTGGGAAATTATTTTAGTGACTTAAAAAACAAGGTTATTGCAGGTGGGTTTGACACGTCGGCGGGAAAAGTAGGCGGTGTTGGTATTGGCGCAGATTTGTTGATGGAAAGCAATTTTTTTGACAAAATAGGAGCGGCTTTAGGGAGTAGTGCAAATATGGGTTATCCGTCTTATGTTCCGGGTGGCTCTGCGTTAAACCAACAACTTCAAGCTCAACTGGCAAAAAACAATGCGGAAGCGGAACTGAACCCACGTTCTCCGACTGCGGCACAAGATGCGGTGTCAAAAATCGTAACCAATTTAAAAAATAAAGGTGCTGAATACGAGAATCTAATTAATCCTGAAATGCTTGAAAGAATAAAGCTGGCTATGCCTGATCCAGCTTCGGGACAAGAGTTTCTTGACAAGGCGGGCAGGCCGTATGGTTCAGATAAAGCTGCTACGAGTTTAATCGCAGCGGGAGAAGCAGTTGATACTGTAGTGGACGCAGGAATTGTTGGCTTGTCCACTGCTTTGGGTATGCCTGCTGTTGGCACAGGAATTGTTGGCTTATCATCTCTTGCGGAAGCTGGGGGAGATAAGTTTCAAGGTGTTAATGAGCAAATTGACCAAGAATATGCGGCGGGTAATCTAACGGATGAATACGGCAAACCCATAAACGAACAAAAGTTGGCATCATTAAAACAGGCTGCGGGTGCCCAAGCATATTTAGGTGCGGGTAGCCTTGCTGCTTTATCTGATCCATTTGTTGCCAAGACTTTGGCGGGCACTGGAATTACGAAAAAACTGGCGGATAAATCTTTCTTAACTAAATTGGGGGCTAAACTTGGTATTACTGTTGGTAGTGAAGGGCTAACGGGATCAGGGGAAAAAACAATAGAAAATCTTGCTGCTCAAGGAGCGGGAGTAGATGTAGCTACAGGTCAAGGAGTAGTTGCGGAAGGATTGCTAGAAGCTACGGGTGGGCTTGGTGCGGGAGTAACAACGGCTCCTATTGACGCTATTGCTGCTCTTAGGGCTGAACAAGCATCTAATGTTTTGAACCCGAATCTTTTTCCTACTGCGGGCACACTTGCGAGTGAGAATGTAGCGACGGTTCCTACTGCGTATACTGAGAGCGACCAGACCCCTGGTGAGGAGGTTGAAGTTTCTGACGCGACATCCATGGATGTGATGGCTGCGCAAGAAATTATAAACGATCAAGTTCGTACAACGGGCACGGTTGATCCTAAAGTTATCGCTAATTTGCAAGATGCCACGGGTCTTTCGTCAGAAGAATTAGAGTCGATGGTGAAAAACGCGGGAACAGGTACACTTGGTGGGCAGACTTTTCCTCTGAATGAAAAGCAACCTGTGTCTTATGATTTGACAGATGAAATCACGGGAATCGGGGGTGGAGGCGACATTCGTGCTGTTCCTAATTCGGATGGCACAACTACATTGACTAATGTTGCTACGGGTCGGACTGCGATTGTAAATCAGGGTGACGATATTGCCAAAGCAATCATGGTGTTTGACGAAGTTACTACTCCGTTGGGTGGCGGAGAGGCTGTGATTGATAACAAGATAAACAAGGACAATGCCGCAACAGATACCCGCGGTATTTTAGATTTGGCCCCGTTTGAGGTTCAACCTGAAATAGACGATGCGATTATCCCTGGTCAGGAGAATGTTGGGGATGTTTCTTTCACGGCGGATCAAGCAATTAAGAAGGCGGTAGCCGACAAGTTGGCTGCTACTTCGGAATCAGGTTCTACACCAACCATTGACCCAACAAGTCCTCCACAAAATATCGAGACTGTTTTGGCGAAAAGCCCAGACGACATTATAGCGGAGCAACAAGAAAACAAAGTTGATTTAACCGAGAGTGTTGTTGAGGCTACAGAACTTAACGAAGATATTAGTGGTCCTAAAGAAGATGAAGTAGCTCAAATTGTAGAGATAGCTGAAGAACAAGGCATAGATCCTGACGATACGGCTGCGGTGCAAAATTTAGTTACGGTTTATCATGCTACTGTGTCGGACCCATTTTCTAGGTTTGATTTGGACGCTACGGACGCGGACGGTAATCGAATCCAAAAAGGAGACAACAACCTGAACAAATCTGGACCTGGGGCATATTTTTCTACAACACCCAGGTATCCGTCTGAATTTGTTGGCGGTAAAGGCAGTTTAATGAGTACGGAAGTGGATTTGAACACTTTGTTGGACGCTACTACGACTAATGCAGCGACGGGGGAGCGGAAAAGCGCAACCCCTTTAACTGAGCCACAGACAATAAATTTAATTTCGTCGTTAGAAAAAACCATGGATTCTAAGGGCAACCCTATACAAGTCACTCGTGATGGCAACAAACTCAGCATTACTTATACTAGGAGACAGTATGCGGGAATGTCGGAAGAGGACCGATTGGTAACGCGAGAGATAGACTTAAACAGTCCAAATGATGTGTTTAATAAAATTGATATAATGTCGGAGAACATCAAGAATCCTTTAGCCAAAAATGAGCAAGGTTTGAGTATTCAACGTCAACAAGAGGGGGACAAGCAAAACCTCAAAGATATTCTTGTAGATATGGGCTTTGCAGGCACGGCGGGGATTGAGGTAGTTGATGGTGGGGGTCCAGAGAACGTAGTGATTTTTGATCCTAGTTCTCTTAACGACTTAGAGACGGTTATTAATCAAGATGTGATTCCAAAATACATAGATGAATTACCTACTACGGTTCAAGTTGCTGAAGAAACCAATGCGTTTGAAGATCCTTCTGAGACGGCTAATGTAGATTTTGACGATGTCGGTTACGATAAAGTAGCAGCAGTAGTAGAAGTTAAAGATGACGATGTCACGGAGTTGAGTGGTCCTAAAGAGGATGAAGATGGCTCTGCGACTATAGATTTAGGGTTTGAGGGATTAGCGGATGCGGACACAGAGAACGCTGAATCCAGTCTTGAGGGTAAAACAACGATAGTCACGGAGAATAAGGACGGCACTGCGACGGTAGAATTAAGCGACGAGAAGACAAACGACACTAAAGACGACGACACTACAGTTTTAGTTGACGACACTAAAGACGACGACACTACAGTTTTAGTTGACGACACTAAAGACGTGAATCTTGTTACTTACACTGATGTAGAAGATGATATAATTGAGCCTGAAGAGGAAGAGGAAGAGGAAGAGGAAGAAGAAGAAGTCGTTGTCGAAGTAGAAGATGACATTGAGGTAGATCCTCCTTTCGTGCCGCCTATGACATCAACGAATGAAGATGGTGAGACGGTCTATGAATGCCCAGAAGGTTATACTTTAACTGACGGGGCTGATGGACCTACGTGTCAGAAGTCGGTCAAAAGAACCAGACAACGTGCTGGAGCGGGTACAAGAAGATATACGGGTGGATACAGACGCGGATCTGGCCCTGGTCAAAAACGTAATACAACTACATCAACAGAAACGGTTGCGCCAACTAGCAGGAAAGTATGAACCTACAAGCCTTACCAGAGGAAGCTTTAAAGGAAATCTTAGCTTTAACTGAGGCTAAGAAAACACTAGATATACGGGAAAAGGCGCAAGATTATTTCATGCCCTTTGCTAATCATGTGTATGAGAATTTCATTGAGGGCCGTCATCACAGGATCATTGCGGAGAAACTGGAGAAGGTGGCCAGGGGTGAGTTAAAGCGTTTGATTATTAACATGCCGCCACGTCACTCTAAGTCTGAGTTTGCTAGTTTTTTAATGCCTGCGTGGTTTTTGGGGCGCAACCCCAAGCTCAAGATTATTCAGGCTACGCACAACACAGAGTTGGCAGTACGGTTTGGTCGCAAGGTTCGTGATCTTATAGACGATCCACAATATAAAGACATATTTCCTGATACTAATCTAAAAGAAGACAACAAGGGCGCGGGAAAATGGCAGACCAGTGCTGGTGGTGAGTACTTTGCGGCGGGTGTTGGAGCTGCGGTAACGGGTCGTGGTGCGGATTTGTTTGTTATTGATGACCCTCACTCGGAGCAGGATGCGATGAGCGACAGTGCGTTTGATAATGCGTATGAATGGTACACTTCTGGGCCTCGACAGCGTCTTCAACCTGGTGGCGCGATCATAATTGTTATGACTCGATGGGGTAAGAAGGACTTAACAGGTCGTTTAATTGCTGCACAGGGTAGTGACATTATGTCAGACCAGTGGGAGGTTGTGGAGTTTCCTGCAATCTTGCCTTCTGACAAGCCATTGTGGCCTGAGTTCTGGGAGAAGGACGCATTACTGGGTATTAAGGCTTCATTGCCTGTACAAAAGTGGAATGCGCAGTGGCAACAGACCCCAACATCGTCGGATTCTGCTATAATCAAGCGGGAATGGTGGCAAGAGTGGGAAAAAGAGGAGATTCCCCCGGTAAAATACATACTTCAGTCCTATGACACGGCGTTTTCCAAGAAAGAGAGTGCGGATTACAGTGCGATTACGACTTGGGGCGTATTTGAGCCAGAAGAGGGTGGCCCTGACAACATAGTTTTGATGGATGCGCAACGTGGGAGGTGGAACTTCCCTGAATTGAAGGAGAAAGCCTTTGAAGAACACGAATACTGGGAGCCAGACATGGTATTGGTCGAAGCGAAAGCGACGGGCACGCCGCTCATTGACGAGTTGCGGCTTCGCGGTATTCCTGCATTGGGCTTCTCGCCGGGCAAAGGACGTGATAAGGTAACGAGAATGCACATGGTTGCGCCATTGTTTGAAGCTGGTGTAGTATGGGCACCAACGAACAAGAAATTTGCTGACGAAGTCATAGAAGAGGTTGTCTCATTTCCTAATGGAGATCATGATGATTTTTGTGATAGTATGACGTTAGCACTAATGCGTTTTCGCCAAGGAGGATTTATTTCTTTGCATGGTGAGGGCGAAGAAGATAACGAATATCGCCGTAAGCGGGAGTATTACTGATGGCTTTGCCACCTATTGTAGATTCTGGGATTTCACCCCAAGACATGATGCCGACAGCAGCATCTGTAGACGTATCTGTTCCGCAACCTGAGACTTTTGAGGGTGGTGCGGAGGTAATACAGGATGGTCAAGGGGGCGCAATTATTCAAGCCTTGGTTGAGGCGATGGAGGGGGCTGAACAAGAGCAGCAGATTCCTCACAACGCTAACCTGGCGGATTTTCTGGATGAGGGTTACTTACGAGAAATATCTTCTGATCTTAGAGCGTCGTATGAAGATGACATGGAGTCTAGATCTGAATGGGAAGAGACTTACACTAAAGGCTTGGATCAACTTGGTGTTAAGTATGAGGAGCGTACTCAACCGTTTCAGGGAGCTTCTGGTGTTACTCATCCGTTAATTGCGGAGAGTGTTACTCAGTTCCAAGCGCAGGCATACAAGGAGTTGTTGCCTTCAGGAGGTCCAGTAAAGACTCAGGTCTTGGGTTTACAGGACGCAGCAAGGGAAGAACAGGCCAGTCGAGTTAAAGAGTTCATGAATTACCAGATTATGGAGGTCATGGAAGAGTTTGATCCAGACATGGATCAGTTGTTGTTTTATTTACCCTTGTCAGGTTCTACCTTTAAGAAGGTTTATTACGATGAGGCTAAACAGCGGGCGGTATCAAAGTTTATTCCTGCGCAAGATTTGGTTGTGCCTTATGCTGCATCAGATTTGGCGACAGCTTCTCGTGTTACGCATGTCTTACGCATGGATGCGAATGAGATTCGCAAGATGCAGATTGCGGGATTTTATAAAGAGGTAGAGTTAAGCACGTACAACCAAGAGGACGAGGTTCGTGAGAAGATTGATAATATACAGGGCACGTCTCGCACTTATTCTGATGAGATTTACACTATTCTTGAGATGCATGTTGACTTAGATATTGAGGGTTTTGAGGACATGTCTCCCAATGGGGAGCCTACAGGAATAGCTATACCGTACATTGTTACTTTGGATGAGGGGTCAGGTCACATATTATCTGTACGTCGTAATTTTGAAGAAGGTGCAGGGTTAGCTAAAAAGCAGCAATACTTTGTGCATTACAAGTTTATGCCGGGGCTAGGGTTTTATGGCTTTGGTTTGATTCACATGATCGGTGGTCTTGGTCGTGCGGCTACGAGTATTTTACGACAATTGATCGACGCCGGGACTCTAGCAAACCTCCCTGCTGGGTTCAAGGCACGAGGTGTAAGGGTTCGTAATGATGACGAACCCTTACAGCCTGGTGAGTGGAGAGACATTGATGCTCCTGGGGGCAACATACGAGATGCGATTATACCTCTTCCGTACAAGGAACCGTCAGCTACGCTTGCCCAGCTTTTGGGCGCACTCATAGAGGGGGGAAGGCGTTTTGTTTCACTAGCGGATCAACAGACAGGTGACACTAATTCAGCGGCTCCTGTGGGCACTACAGTGGCTATGCTAGAACGTGGCATGAAAGTAATGTCTGCCATACATAAGAGGTTGCATTATTCGCAACGTCAAGAGTTTAGGGTTTTAGCGAGAATCTTTAGAGATAATTTACCTCCTGAGTATCCATATGATGTCGAGGGTGGCAATCGTATGATTAAGGCGGAAGATTTTGACAGCCGTGTAGATGTAGTACCTGTAAGCGACCCGAACATCTTCTCGATGGCACAACGGGTTACGTTGGCGCAGACACAGTTGCAGTTAGCACAATCTAATCCACAGGTTCATAATTTACACGCAGCCTATCGTAGGATGTATCAGGCTCTTGAAGTTCAGAATATTGACGAGATATTGCCTCCACCGCCAGAACCGCAACCGTTGGACCCAGCTATTGAGAATGCCAGAGCGTTAATGGGAGAAATCCTTACTACATTTCCAGAGCAGAATCACGAGATACACATTCGTATTCACATGGCATTTATGAAGACTCCTTTGGTTATGACTTCTCCGCAGGTTATGGGCACGTTTTATTCGCATATAATGGAGCATGTATCTCAGAAGGCGCGTAAGATGGTTCAGGCGGAGGTTGAAGGTTTGATCAGTCAAACACAACTGGCGGCACAAGGAGGCGCGATTAATCCAGAGGTGGCACAACAACAGATTATGGAGCTTCAGCAACGTGTATCTGATCCAGCGCAAATGGAAGCTTTGATTTCCATGCAGATGGAGAAGTTGATGGCAGAGGTTTTGCCTGGGTTACTTCCTACTGGGGACGATCCAATGGCAGATCCGTTGGTGCAGATCCGTATGCAAGAGTTAGCATTAAAAGAAAAAGATTTGCAACGAAAGACAGAAGA
>TARA_R110001592_G_scaffold224607_2_pt1 | contig 11068 bp, 17 predicted proteins | sample TARA_R110001592 | Tara Oceans TARA_R110001592 (sample SAMEA4398387) | marine metagenome | biome: Polar Biome; feature: [SRF] surface water layer (ENVO:00010504); material: water (ENVO:00002006), including particulate matter (ENVO:01000060) such as... | depth 5 m | reverse complement strand
TTGACTAGTGCGTTAACCTCTCGCTTGTTTTTCATAAACTTGACCATGCTATGCTACCTCCTTTAATCTTAAATCAGCACACTCTAACCATTCTTCATAGGTCTTTTTGGCCTTGGTATGTTCCTCACTCCACAACACCAATGCCAGTTTTACCCGTGGATCAAACAGTACAGAATCACTGGTATCACTTCTATTAACAAACTTCTCACCGACTAATTTGCGTGAAAATTCACGGATTGCATGACCTTCATCCATATGTTTCATGGCATTTTGCCAACAATAGTCGTCCCTCTCTTGGCTGATATCTATATACGCTAGGTGCTTCCATGTTTGACACTGTGTCGCTAGTGCTAAATCTTCAATGCGACCCTGAATTAATATCTCTAATTTGTTCATATCTATATACCTTTAGTTGATAATGATTCTCATTTACAAGGGATCACTTCCCTTGCTTCTTGCGCCCATTATAGCGACTGATCAGCTACTTGGTAATGATTTGTATGCATGACCTATATAAACTATATGCATCCAGTGCATGACTATATGCTACCTTCTATCATGCGCGCCCGCGTAGCAATAACCATGCCAACTATTGTAAATCGACAATAAACCTTTATAGGTGCCAGTGTATGACCCAAGCATAACCACGCTTAGAACGCAGTATAAGACCATCTATAACCCTATAACTACCAGTGATAGAACATTAGATCAACATAAGCCTGACTTATGAGTACTTGGCATGATGTATGCATGTAGGGTCTATAGGTATCCACAAGCACACTCACACTCCCGCTGTCAAACATAAGCTCGACCCAATGGCGGCCCTTGGTCATCATGCAATACCCGTGCCAACTTGTGGCCCTGTGGATAACTCATGTATAACCTGTGGATAACTTATGCACACCTTATGCACAGGCCCTGTATAACTCATGTATATCTTATGTATAACCTGTGGATAACTTTTGGGGGCGGGGGGCCGCGGGGCTTCTCAAGATTGTTACAGTACCCGCATGTATACAAAAAAGGAGTAATTAAGAAAAAGTAACAATATACATATGTATCCATAAGTCATTGATTTACATGGGGAAACACAGGGTGGCCCTTAGGGTTAGACACAAGCAAATAAAGGACAACATGAGTTGACACACAAGTAGCCTGATTGGTCATTAATAGTTAGTATATAGTTAAAATAAAGCTTGACTTTTGATTCAGGATATGCTATAATATTCCTAAGAAGTAAAGGATTTCAGAGACGCCCTTAAGTATCCTTAAGTAAGCTTTAAGTAGGTTATTAATTATTAAATTAAAGAATATTCTAAAGTTTACTTAAGTATCCTTAAGTACATAAGGGGAAATACCTTGAGTAAAGAAGAAGAAAAAGTAGAGTCAGTCTCCTCCGCGAAGCGGAAAGGCCGCCCTAAGAAATCAGATGTTGTGTCAAGAAAGAAGGGCACTACTGGTTTAACCAGAGGTAGGCCGAAGGGTGATGCGGCAATCATCAACGAGTACAAAAGCCGGATGTTGACATCCCCTAAGTCTCGTAAAGTGTTAGAGTCAATATTTGATGCGGCACTAAACGATGATCATAAGAACCAAGCCGCGGCATGGAAGTTAGTCATGGATCGAATCCTCCCGACTGCTGTTTTTGAAAAGGACGTAGTTAAAGGAGCAGGTAGGTCAGCTATACAAATAAACATTACAGGTGTTGGCGGTGATACTACTGTCGTATCCGCAAGTGATGATATAGAAGGAGACTATATAGATGGCTAAGTATTTTTCCAGAGAAGAATTTGCCTGTCAGTACACAGGTGAAAATGAAATTAAAGATGAGTTCATAGAACGATTGGATGAACTGCGGGAGGCTTGTGGTTTCCCGTTTGTAATCACTAGCGGTTATCGCTCCCCTTCACATCCTATAGAGGCTAAGAAAAAAATTGCAGGACAACATTCAAAAGGTAACGCGGCGGACATCAAAGTGTCGGATGGCATACAACGGTTTAAACTTGTGGAACAAGCGATTTTGCTTGGGTTCACAGGAGTTGGAGTCGCTAGTACTTTTATCCATGTTGACACCCGTGATTTACACGATGATGGTCTTAGCCCAGTAATGTGGACTTATTAATTGACTGAGCTTAATGTGTCGCTACTGCCGTGGCAACAAACAGTCTTTAATGATAATACTAGATTTAAAGTCATAGCCGCAGGTAGACGTACAGGCAAAAGTAGATTAGCCGCTTGGATGCTAATCATTAGAGCCTTACAAGCCGAACGTGGACATGTGTTCTACGTTGCCCCTACACAGGGACAGGCTAGGGACATTATGTGGCAAGTCTTGCTAGAGATAGGTCATCCTGTTATAGCAACTAGTCATGTAAATAACTTACAAATAAAATTAGTCAACGGTGCAACCATCGCCCTTAAAGGTGCTGACAGACCAGAAACCATGCGTGGTGTCAGTCTTAGGTTCTTGGTTATGGATGAGTACGCTGACATGAAGCCTGAGGTATGGGAGCAGATACTGAGACCTGCCTTGGCTGACCAAAAGGGTGATGCGTTATTTATTGGTACGCCAATGGGACGTAATCACTTCTATGACTTATATACATACGCTTGTGTGTCCGACGATGATACGTTTGTAGGTTATCATTTCACAAGCTACGATAACCCATTGCTAGACCCTGAGGAAATAGAAGCGGCTAAAAAGTCTATGTCGGCCTTTTCATTCCGTCAGGAGTTTATGGCATCCTTTGAGGCTCAAGGTAGTGAATTATTCAAAGAAGAGTATATTAAATTTTCTGAGGAAGAGCCTGAACAAGGTCAGTTTTACATTGCGGTTGACTTGGCGGGTTTTGCGGATGTCGCTAAAGTTACAACGAAGACAAAAAGACTTGACCAAACGGCTATCTCTATTGTTAAAGCAAACGAAGAAGGTTGGTGGGTTGCTAATATTGTACATGGGCGTTGGGGTGTCCAAGAGACTGCCCGAAGAATCTTCCAAGCAGTCAGAGACTACCAACCAGTAGCCGTAGGTATAGAGAAGGGAGCATTAAAAAATGCTGTGCTTCCGTATTTAAGTGACTACATGAAAAAGAATCAACGCTTCTTTAGGGTGGATGAGCTTACCCACGGTAATAAAAAGAAAACCGATAGGATTGTTTGGGCTTTGCAAGGAAGGTTTGAGCATGGTACAATTTCCTTAAACAAAGGAGAATGGAACAGTCAGTTCCTTGATGAGTTATTTCAGTTTCCTAACCAATTAGTTCACGATGATTTAATTGATTCCTTAGCTTACATAGACCAATTAGCTAACATAGCATACACATCGGACTTTGAGGAAGAGGAGTATCAACTATTAGACGCATACGCAGGGTATTAATATGCTAAATGAAGAAAGAGATCAATTTGTACTGGAACAAACACTTGAAGGTTGGGTAATTAACAAGTGTCAGGGTTGGCGTGACCACTTTGATACTAATTATTCACGTAAATTTGATGAATATTATCGGTTATGGAGAGGACAGTGGTCTTCCTCAGACAGAACTAGGGACTCAGAGCGTTCCCGTATTGTCAGCCCTGCTTTACAACAAGCAGTAGAGTCTTCAGTTGCTGAATTAGAGGAGGCAACCTTTGGTCGAGGCCGTTGGTTTGACATAGAAGACGATGTAAATGATGTAGAGAAGAAAGACATTGCGTTACTGCGTGAAACTTTATTCAAAGACTTTAAAAAGAATAGGGTACGTAAAGGAGTTGCTGAGTGTCTTCTAAATGCCGCTGTGTTTGGCACAGGTATTGCGGAGATTGTACTTGAGGAAGAAAAAGAGATGGCTCCTGCAACGCAACCCGTAATGGGTGGTGAGTTGACAGCCGTTGGTGTTAACATTACGGAAAAAACTTGCGTTAAATTGCGTCCAGTAATGCCTCAAAACTTCCTTATCGACCCATTAGCTACTTCCGTAGAGGAAGCTTTAGGTTGTGCAGTGGATGAGTTTGTATCCTTACATTTAGTTGAGCAGTTACAGGAACAAGGTATCTATAGAAATGTAGAAGTTACTATGGCGGCTCCTGATTTTGACATAGAACCTGATCAAGACCTAGTAGCACACGACGATGACAAAGTACGTCTAACTAAATACTACGGTTTTGTACCTAGACATCTATTAGAGATGGCTCAAAAAGAATCCGAAGCAGAAGAAATAGCTACACTAGTTAATGATAATGAAGAAGAAAATAAAAGTTATTATGTAGAAGCTATTGTTGTTGTAGCTAATGATGGAACTTTATTAAAAGCGGAAGCTAACCCTTACATGATGGGGGATAGACCTATTATAGCATTTCCTTGGGATGTCGTTCCTAGTCGCTTTTGGGGCAGAGGAGTATGTGAGAAAGGATATAACTCTCAAAAAGCGTTAGACGCTGAAATACGAGCTAGAATTGACGCCCTTGCCCTTACTATACACCCTATGTTAGCAATGGACGCTACACGTATGCCTAGAGGTGCTAGACCTGAAGTACGTGCAGGTAAGGTTATCTTAACTAACGGAGACCCTCGTGAAGTCATACAGCCATTTAACTTTGGTAATGTAAGTCAGATTAGTTTTGCACAGGCTGATGCTTTACAGCGCATGGTACAGACAGCTACAGGCGCTGTAGATTCAGCAGGTATTGCAGGATCAATTAACGGTGACTCCACTGCCGCAGGTATTTCCATGAGCTTAGGTGCTATCATTAAGCGACATAAGCGGACTTTGATTAATTTTCAAGAAGCTTTCCTAATACCTTTTGTAACTAAAGCCGCACATAGGTACATGCAGTTCAATCCTGAAGCATATCCCGTTGCTGACTACAAGTTCCACACATCAAGCTCACTAGGTATTATTGCTCGTGAGTACGAAGTGACACAGCTTGTACAGTTGTTACAAACTATGTCGCCTGAAACTCCAATGTACTCACAGCTTATCATGTCTATTATTGACAATATGAACGTAGGTAATCGTGAGGAACTCATAGCGGCCCTTGAAAAAGCTAATGAGCCTAATCCAGAAGCACAGCAAGCGCAACAAGCAACTCAGGAATCACAGTTGGCGTTCCAAGCGTCACAGACTGCGGCATTACAAGGACAAGCTGTTGAATCACAAGCACGGGCGCAGAAGCTAACTACTGAAGCTCAAGCTATTCCTCAAGAGTTAGAAATTGACAGGATTAAAGCTGTTACTACTAACATTAGAGAAGGTAGCGGGGATGATCGTGAGTTTGAGCGTAGGCTTAAGGTTTCCGAACAGTTATTGAAGGAAAGGGAAGTTGCAGTAAAAGAAAACTCTGTTTCTCGTCCAACACCTTCCTCTCAACCACCCCAAGGAATGCAGTAATGGTTAGTAATAGAGAACTGGAAAACGTAGTTTCTCAAGTAAATGCAAAGTTTGAGGAGCTTTTTAATAAACTTACACAGTTAGAGAAACAAATAGCTGATAATGTAGGAGCTACAGATGGCAACGCCAAGAAAGGGAAAAGCAAAGGTTAAGGTAACGTCTAGCGGTAAGAAGGTAAGCTACGGACAAGCAGGTAACGCTAAAGGAGGTGGCCCTAGAGTACGTGCAGGTACTTCTAAAGGCGATGCTTACTGCGCTAGGAGCTTAGGTATTAAAAAGGGATTGCCAAAGAAAAAACAAAACGATCCTAATACGCCTAACAACCTTTCCCGTAAGCGTTGGAAATGTTCAGGAGCTAAGTCTAAAAAATAATGCAAGGACAAACTCACGGAGGAAAAGGTAGCACACAGCGCAAAACAAACCCTAAGAAGTTTGCGGAGAACTATGACGCCATCTTTGGCAAAAAGAAAAAACCACCACAGAAAGGAAAAGATCATGCCCTACGGTAAAGGCACATATGGTAGTAAAGTTGGACGACCACCCGCAAAAAAGAATAAAGTAGCCCCTAAAAAGAAACCAGTTAAGAAGGCGAAATAGTCATGGCTAAAAAAGTTAAGCCAAAAGCTAAACCCGCGGCTAAACGCGCACGGTCTATGCCCTTAAGTGACTCACAAGCTAAAGCGGCTATACAGGCTTTGAGAAATGACGCAGGGGCTAAGACTTACAGAAAAAACAAAGCTAAAGCTAAGAAGAAATAAAAAAAAAGAAGTAGGAGATATAGATGTCTTTATACAAGAACATACATGCTAAAAAAGCTCGAATTAAAGCAGGTTCTGGTGAGACTATGAAGAAAGCAGGGCAGAAAGGTAGACCGACTGCTAAGAACTTTAAAAACGCGGCTAAGACGGCAAAAAAGAAAAAATAACTCTTGACTTTTCTTTTGAAACGTGCTATAATATAACTATACTATGTATTTAGTATATTTTATTTTAAATTAATAAACTGTCCTTTAGGAGAAACAGTAATGGAAGATAAAGAACTCGAAAAATTCTATAGAGCTTTTGAGGAAATGTTTAGAACGGAAGGTTGGAAAAACTTACTAAACGATCTTTCTCAAAACGCAATACAGATCAATTCAATAGAAGCTTGTAAAGATGTGAAAGACCTTTCCTTTAGAAAAGGACAACTTTCAATGATAGCTAACCTCTTGAATCTTGAGACGCAAATAGAAACAGCCAAGCAACAGGCTGAGGAAGAGCAAGAAGAACTAGAAAACGAAGATGAAATTATTGAAGAGTAATTTAAGTTGGCTATAATAATTGACTTCCGATGCGACAACGGACATACTACTGAAAAGTTTATAGATTCTAAAACTACTGAAATAGAATGTCCTCACTGTTTGTTAATGGCTAGTCGAATCATATCTCCCGTTCGCAGTCTTTTAGACCCCATTTCTGGTGACTTTGCAGGTGCTACCATGAAGTGGGCGAGAGACCGCGAAAGGAAGATTCAGAAAGAGCGTAAGGCTAACTCCTAACCGAACCCTTACATATAATACACCTCCATAATGAGATTACTCACGGAGTTTAATAATGGCAACACTAATAGATGAGCGTCAACCTTTAGACGACACAACTGAAACTGAAAACGTAACGGACATAACTAAACAAGAGCCTCCAGTAGAGCAACCTCTTGTAGATGAACAACTTATACAGGAACTTCCTGATAAATACAAAGGTAAGAGCACGGCAGATATAGTGCGTATGCACCAAGAAGCTGAGAAACTCTTAGGTAAACAAAGTTCTGAAGTAGGTGAGTTACGAAAAGTTGTTGATGACTATATACAGACACAACTCTCTAACACAGAAGCACCGCAACAAACTTCTGAAGACGAAGTAGACTTTTTCTCTGATCCTGACAAGGCAGTCGAAAGAGCTATTAGCAATCATCCTAAGATTAAAGAGGCAGAGCAAGTATCTGCTCAGTATAAACAAACTGCGGCAATGAATGAACTTCAAACTAGACATCCTGATATACAGGACATTTTGAAGGACAGTAAATTCGTAGATTGGATCAAAGGATCAAAGATTCGCACACAGCTTTTTGCACAGGCAGATCAGCAGTATGATTATGAGGCCGCGGATGAACTTTTCAGTAACTGGAAGGAACGTCAGCAAGTCGTAGGTCAAACTGCCGCTAATGAGAAACAACAACGCAAAGACACTATTAGGGCCGCATCCACAGGCAATGTTAGAGGAAGCGGAGAGCAGTCGGCAAAAAAAGTTTACAGGCGTTCAGACATTATTAAACTTATGAAGGACGATCCTGAACGATACATGTCATTATCCGATGAGATTATGCTAGCTTATCAAGAAGGGAGAGTCCGCCACTAATTAATTTTATTTAAGGACTTGTATTATGGCTACATCAACTTATCCCGCCATGGGCGGAGCAGTAGACAACACTAGCGCGGCTACTTTTATTCCAGAAATTTGGAGTGACGAAGTAATTGCGGCTTATCAATCTAACCTAGTATTGGCTAACCTAGTCAAGAAAATGAGCATGACAGGCAAGAAAGGTGATACTATTCACGTTCCTAAGCCTACTCGTGGCTCTGCGTCTGCTAAAGCAGAAAACACTGCTGTGACTATTCAGAATGCTACTGAGAGCGAAATCCAGATTTCAATCAACAAGCACTTTGAATACTCTCGTCTTATTGAAGATATCACTGAAGCACAAGCTCTAGCTTCTCTACGTCAGTTCTACACTGGTGACGCAGGATACGCACTAGCAAAGCAGGTTGACAATGACTTATTTAACCTAGGTAAGTCTTTAGGTGATGGTGATGGATCAGATTGGACTCACAGCACTGTTTATAACTTCTCAGGAGCTTCTGGTATTGAAGCTTACGCTGTAGATTCAGTAGCTTCCTCTGACGTATTTAACGATGCAGGTTTCCGTGCCGCTATTCAGGTATTGGACGATGCTGACGTTCCTATGGACAACCGATGCTTTGTTGTTCCCCCTTCTCTCCGTAATGCCATTATGGGCGTTGATCGCTACATGTCTTCTGATTTTGTAGACGGACGAGGTGTACGTAACGGTCAGATTGGAAACCTATACGGTGTTGACGTATTTGTTTCTAGTAACTGCCCAACCATCGAAACCGCTTCTGCTAACTCAGCAGGTGGTGATGTTAAAGCCGCTATGCTCCTTCACAAGGACGCTATGGTTCTTGCTGAACAGCAGGGTGTGCGTTCTCAGACTCAGTACAAGCAAGAGTTCCTTGGTACTCTGTACACTGCTGACACTCTATATGGTACGCAGGTAATGCGTCCTGAAGCGGGTGTTGTATTGGCTGTGAACGGCTAAGTAAGAAAACTAGGGACTCCTCTTTTATAGGGGAGTCTCTTTTTATTTTATTCAACAGAGGCGCTTATGGCTATATTTAGAGGCACAGGTGGTTCGGGTACTTCCACTAGTCTAGGACAATTAGACGAAATAACCCAACAAGCCCTCATTGCTACAATTAAAGCAACCGAAGCATCTCAAAGCGCTACTTCTGCTCTTACAGCTTTTGATAGTTTTGATGATACATATCTAGGTTCTAAATCTACCGCTCCTTTAGCAGACAACGACGGAGACTCTCTATCTTTAGGTAGTCTTTACTTTGATACCTCTCAAGATGTTTTACGTGTTTATACAGGATCAGGTTGGTCAAGTGTAACTTCAAGTGGGCAGTATTTACCTCTTTCTGGAGGAACCTTAACGGGTGATTTAAGCTTAAGCAATAATTCGTTTAATGATTTTCAAGTCGATGCGGGAAATTTTTAACAAATACTAGGGATTTAAGACAATGGCACAAACGATTAAAATCAAAAGAAGTTCGACTACTGTAGCGCCATCAAGCTTGGCCTCTGGTGAGTTAGCTTATAGCACTGCAACAGGTGTTCAAAAACTTTATTACGGTGATGGTACAGACGTTCTTGCCATTGGCGGTAAATCATACACTGACAAATTGGACGGTATTGAAGCAGGAGCAGACGTTACTGACACAACTAATGTAGCGGCCGCAGGTGCATTAATGCTTACAGGTGGAACTCTTACTTCCGACCTTGTATTAGGAAACAATAACAAAGTTCAATTTGGCGGCACAACTACTAATCTTGAAATTTATAATGATGGCGCTACGTCTTATATTAAAGAAAATGCAACAGGTAACTTAGAAATACAAGCAACTGACTTCATTATTAAAGATGGTGGTGGTCAGACAATGATGAGTTTTGCTGCTAATGGTCATTTAAGGCTTTACGACCAATCTGCGGCTAACCCTGTCGAAAAGTTAAAAACGCAAGCTACAGGTATTTATGTCAACGGAACAATGAATTCTACTGGTATAAAACTTGGTAATGAAACTGTTACTATTGATAGTATAAAAGACGAAGATAATATGTCTTCTGATAGTGCAACTGCTCTTGCAACACAGCAGTCAATTAAAAAATATGTAGATGACTCAGTGCCTACGTCTGTTGCTACAGCCACCACAGCGACCAACGTAAATCTAACTAACCTTGCAAATGATTCTAGTGACACTGGGCCGAAGTACCTTACGTTTTCTGATGGAAATTCTGGGTCTCAACCGTTAGAAACGCAAGACCTTTTGTATTACAACCCTGATACTGCATACCTTACGACCAAGAACATCGAAGTTCAGTCAGGAATGATTACTGGCCCAAGCGTAATGACTATCGACCCCAATGGTACAGGAGCGTCTGGCGAACTCATTATCCAAGGCTCTTTGACGGTCAAAGGGACTACGACAACCATTGACTCAAACACCTTGTCAGTAGGCGATAGCCTAATTGTACTAAACGGTGATGAAAATGGGACTCCAAGCGAAAACGCAGGAATTGAAGTAGAGCGCGGCACTTCTGGGAACGTATCTTTGCAGTGGGTAGAGACAGGAACCACCAGTACGAGCTACTGGGCGGTCAATGATGCGTCAGGTGTCAGCCCTTATTACTATCCGATTCTCCACACTCGTAATGCACATGAACAAACTTACACTATAGAAGGCGGTGCTTTTTAAGACCGCTTTTATCTATCTCTCTCTCTCGTCTACATAGACAGTCCATTTTTAGGAGCGATGCCAGATGGCACAAACGATTAAGCTAAAGCGTTCTGCGACCGCAGGGAATACACCTACAACTTCTCAATTAGCGTTGGGCGAGCTAGGTATAAATACGACTGACGGAAAGCTATTCCTAAAGAAAAGTGTTAGTGGCACTGAGTCTGTTGTGGACGTTGGTGGTTTACCCCTATCTGGCGGTAGTCTCACAGGCTCAATTGATGTAACAGGCTCAGTGACAAGCACAGGGCTTACTGCTGTAAATTCTACCGATACACAAGGTAAGTTTAGCGGATGGTCAGTTATAGGAGCTAACAGTTCTTCTGGGGCTATAGAGCTAGGGCAAGATTCCCCATATCAAGGCATTATGTCTTATGTCGCAGATGCTAGTACAAGGTTTTTGTTTGACAATACTTACGGCTCCACAGCCTCTACCTTTGAATTTAGGACAAACACAGCGGCAACAGCTAAGACACACTTAAAGATTGAAGGCTCAGGCGACATCAGCTTCTATAATTCTGCGGGGACAAGTCAAAATCTCTTCTGGGATAGTTCTACCTCGAGACTAGGGCTA
>TARA_R110001592_G_scaffold12319_2_pt1 | contig 11073 bp, 4 predicted proteins | sample TARA_R110001592 | Tara Oceans TARA_R110001592 (sample SAMEA4398387) | marine metagenome | biome: Polar Biome; feature: [SRF] surface water layer (ENVO:00010504); material: water (ENVO:00002006), including particulate matter (ENVO:01000060) such as... | depth 5 m | reverse complement strand
GTTGAATCACAAACCAACCCGGACGTTGCGATTGCACTCAACACCCTAAGAGAAGTGTCTCGTGAAGTACAATCAGAAGGCTGGTCTTTCAATAAAGAATATGACTATCCGATTACACCTGATACATCTAATGAAGTGATTATTGCTAATAATATACTTCAAATAGATTTAAATCAATCTTACACACAGAATATGGGTAGAGATAGTATTAATCGTGAAGGCAAACTTTACGATAAGACTGCTCATTCATTTATTTGGACTGACGCTACCTTGTACGTAGATGTTATTTGGTACTTTGATTGGCCTAGTATTCCTACTGTTATCCAAGCCTTTATCGTTGCAAGGGCATCCTCAATTGTATCTAGTAGAATTATTGGTGATGCTAATCAATATCAAATGCTACAACAAAAAGAAGCTTTTGCTAAATCTACAGCTTTAGAATACGAATGTAACCAAGGAGATTATACTTTCTTTGGTAGTCCTAAAGGTGGTAATTTTTATCAAAGCTACCAACCGTTCCATACTTTACAACGCTAATGCCAGCAATAACCCAACTAATACCAAACTTTCTTGGTGGTGTTTCACGACAAAATGATGACAAAAAATTATTAGGACAGTTAACTGAATGCGTTAACGGTTACCCAGATGCTACGTATGGTCTACTCAAAAGACCTGGTATGAAGCATCTTAATAATTTAAAGAAAGCTAACGGTGATAATTTTAATAAAGCTGAACTAGCTGGTGCATCTTGGTTTTTTATTGAACGTGATGCAGCTGATTCATATGTTGGCTGCATTAAAGGTGCAGACATTTTTGTTTGGACAACAGCTGAAGGTACGTTCTGTACTGTAACTAATAATGCTGCTTCATATCTAACTGGCACTAGCCAGAACGATTATCATTTTCGCAGTATACAAGATACTACAATTATTACAAACAAAACTGTTGTCACTGCTATGCAGGCATCGGGTACGTTTGTTGCTAAGTCTACTGCTACTCTTAAATTACTAGCACTTGTTAATAGTTATGTTTATAAAGTAACTATACAAGGTTTAGTAGCAACTGCTACTGCTCAAAGTAATGCTATTTTTAATACATTTTTAACAGGTAATCATGCTACACATGATTTGTTTGGTGCTATTAAAAATTTAATTACAACTCAACAAGCTGCTAGTAATGCCGACTTTAACGGTACATGGTATCTTGAAAGTTATTCTAATAGCATTGTTATTAGAAGAACTACCCTCTTCAACAATCTTGTTACTTCTGGTGCAGCACCTACTGGTACTTTCAAAACTTTTACAATTGAAGCAGAAGGTGGTCCTAACAATAGTGCCCTTGAAGTATTTCAAGATGAAGTAACAAATGTATCTAAATTACCTTTACAATCAAGGAAAAACGATCACGTTAAAATTTTAAATAGTGATGGACCAGAAGATGATTATTATGTTGAATTTGTAGCTTACAACGATATTAAAGGTGAAGGTTATTGGAAAGAAGCATTAGCTCGTGATGTATCGCCAGGGTTAAATGCAGCAACAATGCCACATCAGCTGGCCCTTACTTCAGCAACTGCTTTTACTTTTGGGCCTGTTACTTACAATGATAGGAAAGCAGGCGATGATGAAACAAGTCCTTTACCATCTTTTATTGACAAAACAATTCAATCTTCCTTCTTTCATAGTAATAGGTTTGGTGTCTTATCAGAAGACAATGTAATCTTTGGTGTTGCTAATGACACCTATAACTTTTTTGCTAAATCAGCTTTAACACAGATTGATTCAGATCCTATTGATTTAAATGTATCAAGTGTTAAACCTGTAAAATTATTTGAAGTACAACCTACTACACAAGGATTACTGTTACTTAGTGAACGTCAACAGTTTCAAGTGTATGCAGCAGATGGAACAATTTTAACTCCAAGCTCTGCTTTCATCAGATCACTGTCTAATTATGAGATGGCTATTGACGTACAACCAGTTGACGTTGGTACAGCATATGCATTTGTTAGTCGTGTTTCTGATTATTCTAAACTGTTTAGTATAGAACTACGTGATGTAGAACAAAGTCCTAGTGTTATTGACATTAGTAAAGCTGTGTTACAATGGATTCCTAGTACTGTAGATGGCTTAACAGTTAGTCCGCAGAACTCTGTTATTATGTTAGTTGATAGAGATACATCTTATTTGTATCTTTATAGATATTATAATAATGGTAAAGAAGACTTGTTTCAAGCTTGGACTAAATGGGAATTACCAGGTACTATTCAAACTACAGATATTATTAATGACTCTGCATTTATTATATCTCAGCATGAGAATGAATATACAATAGGTAATATCATCCTTGATGAGATCCCCTCAGGAAGCTCTGTAGTGGGTGCTACTAGCATTAGTGGTAATACATGCCTAGACATGGCTACAAGGCCCGTAAAGCCTCACCCATCGGTCAATGCAGTGGTATATGATGCAACCAATGAGGTTACTAAAATCTATTCACCCTATACCCCATTTGAAGAGAAAGAAGCTATCATGCTTCTTTGTGTACCAGAAGCAGATGTAGGCACACCTGCAGCTGTTGATGCAGATGCTGGTTTCTATTTAGCTGCTATTGAACGTACTGAAATTAATACAGGTTACCGTTACTTTGAAGTTCAAGGTGACTATACAAGCTATGCTGATGGTATTGTCATAGGTTATAATTATGATTTTGAAGCAACTTTGCCTAAATTTTACTTTAGACGTGATGAAAAAACTACTGATTATACAGCTACATTAACTATATCAAGAGTTACATTTTCTGTTGGCAGAACAGGTCCAGTTTTATTTAAAATAAAAGCTGGTGGTTCTGATGAATGGAAGAATGTGGAATATGTAAATGATGCTAATACTTATTTAGCAGACAGTAGTCCTGTAACATCAGAACATCAATTCACCATACCAATCCATCAACGTAATACTAATTTTGAACTTAAAGTGACAAGTAATTTTCCATACCCTGTATCGTTGGTATCAATGATGTGGGAAGGTAACTATTCCCCACGTTTTTATAGGAGGGCTTAATGTTTAATAAGAATTATGATCTTCTGGGTGAGCAGCTAGCTGAATCTGGGCTTGAGATGAATCTTTTACCAGCAACAGCGCTGCTTATAGGCACAGCGGTTTCAGCCGGAACCTCTATTCTCGGCGGTATTTTTGGTGCATCTCAAGCTGACAAAGCAAACGCACAAGCTGAAAAAAGCTACAATAATCAGATGAAGGCTGCTCAATCAGCAGCTGATGCAACTAACGAATATAATAAAATAGCATTTGAAATTGAAAAGCAAAACTTCCAAGCCAATAAAACTTTTCAAATAGAAACAGCAAATAAAAAATGGAAATATGATAATGAGTTAAAAGACTATGCATATAAGCAGGCTATTCAGCAATACGGTCAGTCAGTATCAAATACACAAGATCAACTTACTTACAATAGTCTTGCTGCTATGGAAGCAAAAGCATCTGAACAACAAGCTTTAGGTGATCTTTATACTGAAAACGCTTTTAATCAGCAAGGCAGTATGGTTGAGCAATTACAAAGCATGGGTAAAGCTAGTCTAGGCCAAGCTGGTAATAGTCGTAACAAAGCAATGCAATCTACGCTTGCAGCTTTAGGTCGTAACAATGCTATTGTTGATGCTAGTTTGTCTAGTTCTGTAGAGCAATCACAATTTAATTTACAAAAAATTCAACTGCAGAAATTTGCAGCTGATAAATCAGCGTTGGCATCAATGATGATTAAACCCGAAGAACTGCCAGGTATTCCTAAGCCTATGTTTGGCCCGGATCCAATTTTCTTAGCACCTATGCAAGCATTACCACAAGCAATTCCAGCACCTACTAAGTTGAGTACTTCAGCACCTTTAGTTCAAGGATTTCTAGGAGCAACAAATGCAATTGCAGGGGGCTTCACTCAAAAGGCAGCTATGGAATATAACAGTCCTTTTGGACAAGGTGGTAGTGGTAGTGGTAGTCTTTTTGGGGGTAACCAACAACTGAATACCTACCCGTCTGGCAATAAAATTCTTCCTCTAAATCCAAACATTGCATAACTAATTATGGTTAAACAAGTACAATTTAGGGGAGCTAGCCGCTCTAGAGGTTTCTCCCCTGAACAAGTAAGCGGTGCTGCTATCTCACGTATGCGTGAAGAAAGCAACCGTGTTCAGAAAGGTATGAGAGAGGCTGCTGCAGCTGAAATCGCCAACAGAAAACAAGTTCAAGATGATGTAGAAACCAATCAAAAGATTGAAAAAGCTGGTCGTGAACGTAACCAAAAGATTCAAAAATCTAATCTTAATATACAGGTACAACAAGCTGCATATGATGCTTCTACTACTCGTAATCAATTTGAAATAGATCAAAAAAACGCTGAGGCAACCTTTAAAAGTGTAGCGACTTTAAGTAAGACAGCAACTGACAAGTATGTAGAGATTCAAAAGCAAAAGTCAGATGAACGGGCGCAACAAGTAGTTAATGAGTTCATGCTGAACCCTAATAATGATGCAGTAATTAAACAATTTGTTGGGGAAACTGAACTAGCTGTTGCAGAAGAACAACGTCAGACTGAACTAAGTGTTGCAGAAGCTCAAAATGCTTCACCTGTTGCTGTTTCAAGAGCACGTGCTTTAGATAGCAATGCTAGGTATAAATTAGACCAAGCACGTGCTAATTATATTCTAACAAATCTATACCCACAGCAACTGCAGAAAGCTAAGCTTGAAGCTGGTGTTATGGATGGTTCAACTACAGCTGCTTTTGTAACTGAATTTCAACGTGAATTTTTTGAAAAAACGCAAATATTACAGTTAAAGCCTGAGATGATTCGTGATGGATTGTCTAAAGTTTTACAAACAAACCAATCTTTTACTACAGCAGCTAATAACAAAGAGATAGAAAATCAACAAGCTAAAACTCTTGATGATGCTACTACAATTTTAACTCAAAACCCCACTGCTTTTAATCAAAACATTGTAACATCATTTGGTAAGTATGTAACAGTACATGGTTTTCCAAAAGCTTACGAATGGTTTGAAGGTTTAGCTACGATGCGTGGGCCTGATGGTAATTATTTGTTTAGTGAAGATCAATTAAAAGCAGCAGTTTTAAAAAATGGCAAGACTTTTGAACAAAGTCATCCTGGTAGATTAGGTAAAATGCTTAGAGCAAGGCTTAATGGAGAGAATACATACCGTAGCTCTATTATGACTGCTGATAAACTAAGTTATCAAGAAGCCGAAGCAGACAATTTAGAAAAAATAGCTGCAGATCCTAGCCAAGCTAACGTAAACTATGTTGTTAAAGAGTTTCGGAAAAGATTCGGTAAAGTACCACAATCAATTTTAACTTTTCAAAAAAGCTTTACACATGAAGCAGTAGCAAAATCTAAACAAATTCAAACTTATGAAGCTATTCCTGATTCTTTATTAAATCAAGAAACAGTAGAAGCTATGTGTGGGCTATCACCTGGCACCGATTGTAGTAATATAACACAACGTTATACTGCAAAAGAAGCTAAGTATAATTCTAAAGACAGTACGTTTAAAAAACAAAGCGATGCTTTTAAATCAATTGCTAATGGTAAAACTGTTTATGGTAACGTAGCACCTAATTCTAATACAAGTGTATTTATACTGGGAAAGATTCAGGGGGAATACCGTAGACGAGTTGATAATGCTGTAGCGGCTGGCAGAACTTTTGAAGAAGCCTCTGAAACAGAAGCCATCAAATTACAGTCTGAGATTAAAGCAGCTGAAAAAGGTGGTATGTGGGAAAGAGCACTAGATGGTCCTGGTGGAACAGTACGTTTCCCTTACTTCGAACCTACTGATAATGAAAAAGCAATTAGAGCTAAAAAAGATAGGGAATATCAAGAGTTTCTAAAAAATCTTGGGGCAAACCCTAAGGTAGTTATAACGACAGCTAATTCTATTATTAATGCTGAAGAAGCTGTAGAAATTGTTACGAACCTTTATAAACCTGGTTATGAATTACCAGAAAAAATTAGACGAGCTGCTATTCTTACAAATACTGATCCATTTGTATTAGTTAATGAACAAATTGAAGCATTAAATAAATTAAATCCAGAAAAACCTATTCCTTTAGCAGAACCTCCTAAGGTTTATCAAGATTTAACTTCAACAGTTAATCCCGGAATTAGGAAATTATGGGATCCTAATACAGGGAAATATGCTAGAAAACGTATTACACAGCACAGTGCTACACAACTGAGTGGTGATGCCAGTGCTTTCCGTAACTCTGGCTCTATGAGAGCAGGGTCTCCTATGAGAACATTTGCAGGTTCTAGACAGCAAAACGCTTTTATTCAAACTATCCGTACAGTCGAAGGTACGAGTGGCCCACAAGGTTATAACACCGTTTATGGTGGTGCTGTTGTACCACAACTTACTCAAATGACATTAGGTGAATTGTACGACGCAATTAAACTTGGTGGAACAGATGCTATTCCAGCACGACTTGGTGGTGGCAAGATTCCATTTAAGAAAGACAGGTATAATTCTTCAGCATCTGGTGCTTTACAATTGATGCCTGAAACATTGCGTGGTTTAGTAGAAGGCGGTGGTTATAGTTGGAATGATACATTTAGCCCTGAAACACAAAACCGAATGATTCTTGGCCTTGCTAATCAAGGTGGTGTTGATATTGAAAATATGAGTCCTTCGCAAATGTCCAAGGCTGGAAATATTTGGGCTGGTGCTTCACCTAGATATGGACAAACTAATCGAACAGCTGCTGACTCTTATAGTATTTATCAGAAATTACTTCAACAATAAATTAAACTATGGAATACGATCCTAACGAGATGTTTAGGGAGGATCCAGGCGATACGGAGGCAACTCCAGAATTGTTAGCTGAACTGCAGCGTCAAGAAGATGCTGCACAAATGCAACAAGCTCAAATGGAAGAACAAGCCTCTACTCCTACGGGAGGACAGCCTGAATTAACTCTACAACCCGAGGTAGCTACGGCACCTCCAGAAACAGAAGAAGAACCATTCGACAAAACAAAAGACTTTTCTTATTACGAAGCCCGAGGAATGAGTCGTGGTGAATGGAACCGCAGACAAATGGCTACAGGTACTGGTGGTGAACTAGAAGGGTTTGCTCAAGACCCAAGATATTCTGCTGAACTTGCTGCAGCTGTACCTACAAGTTTACTTGACTTTGGTACAGAAATTCTTAACATCCTTCCAGGTGTTAATGTACCTAAGCTCACTAAATTTGAAAACGAAGAAGCACAAGCAATAAGAGAAATATCTTCTGTTGTTACACCTACTCTTTTATTAGGTGCAGCTGGTAAAACTGCTGGTACTGCTGCTAATACACGTGTTGGTTGGTCAGTTGGTCAGAATAAGTTTGTCCAGTTTATGGGTGATCGTGGTGTAGAAGCTTTGGCTGGCCTTACTGTAGGTGCTGTCAGTAGTGAATATGAAGAAGATAATGCTACAGGTACTTTAAAAAAAGCGTGGCCTAAAACGTATGATTTTATTCCTGATAGCATGGCTACTTTGGATAGTGATACTCCTGACATGAAACGTCAAAAGAATATCCGTGAAGATCTTGGTCTTGGTTTTGTTACTGACTTAGCAGTTGGTACTGTTAAATTTATTAATGCTATTGTTGGTGCTACTGGTGCATTACGTAAATCTAACAGACTTGTAGGTGAAACACCTCAAGCACGTAAATGGTTAGATACAAACAAACCACCTGCTAGTGCTGTTGATCCTGAAGAAGCTGTAATTCAATCCGCTATTAAACAAGAGGAAGCTCTTGATGAATTAGGGATGTATAATTATTCTAGAAACCCTGGTTTAGATCAACCTCTAAAAGGTGTACATGACATGTATGATTACTCTGAAGTTGGTATTCGTACAGTAGATGACTTTGGTGTAGTTGGCGCTAGTGTAGATGCAGTTCGTATTGCTAAAAATTTAGATACTGTTTACGGTAGACTTGGTAATGTAATCTCTGAGCCTGCATTAAAGTATAGCCTAACAAGTGGTGAGAACGCACAAGATGTTGTACTTGGTCTTGCTGATCAATTACGGCAAGCTGGTCGTATTGGTATGGAAGGAAACAATTGGAAAGTTACTTTTGATGATGTACTTGATCAAGGTGAAAACCTTGCAATTCAATTGTTTGACCCACGTATGAGTAAGGCAGATGTAAGGAAGGTACTAGAACCTTACATTACACGTACTGATGACGGTAAAGAAGTACTTGCAGAAGGTGGCTTTGCTATGGCCGCTAAGGCTCTCAGAGGCTTCGGAACGGACCTTACCAGTATGGATGTAGCAAGGGCACAGTCCATCCTTGCTGGAAGCCTTTCTGGACGCATCTCAGACCTTTCTGAAGGTGCCCGATTGATGGACGGTACAGCTGCTGTAGGAGAGGCACAAGAAAAGATTATTGATATGATGCAATATGTCACTCAATTATCTGCTTCTGCTAAATACTATAAGAATCGTAAGATGGGTCTTATTCAACAAGTAAAGAACGGCTTTAAAAACATTGAAGGTTATAACGAAGCTACTGTACTTGGAGCTGGTGAAACTGCTCAACGTATCTTTGTTGATTCCCAAAGGTTTGCTGATTCAATGCGTCAAATTGCAGCTAATCAGCCACAACTGATGGAACAATTTCTGATGGCTTATGAATTTACTGATGGTAGTGTAGATACTATCGTTAAGATGAATAACTACATTGCAGGTATGACTACTGATTTAGGTAAAGCTATTGTTAACCTAAACCCTGAAGTACAGAATAAGTTAGTTGCTGGTGTATGGTCTAATGTTTATAACAACATTTTATCTGCATTTAAAACTCCTATTCAAGCACTTACTGGTAACTTTGGTGGTATTATTAGTCAACCTATATCGCACTTTGGTGGTGCTATGATGTCGTTAGATTTTAAGGCTGTACATCGTGGTTGGATTGCTTATAGTTCTGTTGGTGATACTATGAGTAAAGCATTACCTTATACTGGTGATGTTTTTTTAAGAGCATCCCGTGAACCTGATTCTGTTCGTTCTGTTACTCGTACTGATTTATTAATGCAATCAGAACGTGAGTTAGAATTTCTAAAAACAGCGGCACGTACTCAAGCTGCTGAAGGTAAAGATGGTTTACAATACCTTGTAAATCAAATTGAAATGCTAAATGATTTAGGTAAAGATCCTGTATTAAGATTTGGTCCTAATTCTATGACAGCACTGGACGGTTTTACTGGTGTATTTAATGCATCGGCTGAATCTAGATTCCGTGCTATGGATGAATTGGTATCATCTGGTAAACCAATTACTAAAGAAAACGTCAAACCTATTGCTGATAAATATTATAAGCAAATGTTTGGTGATAATGGTTTGTTGAAAGATGAGGCTGTTAAATACGCTAACAGTGAAATGGCTCTTAACCTAGATACACCATTAGCACAAGGTGTCTCTGACCTTATAGAACAAATACCTGGTTTGCGTCCATTCCTTATGTTTCCAACAACTGGTATGAACATGATTGGTATGATGGGTAAGTATGGTCCTTGGGGACCATTTCAACGCGATATTAATGAACTAGCTTATACTAAATTAGACGATTTGTTTAGCAATGAAGCACGTGTGGATGAATTACTTAAAGCACGTAACATTGATATTGAAAGCATGGATTCTATTGCTAAACAAAATAAAATTGCTGATCTTAAGTATATGACACGTGGTCGTAAGGCTATTGGTGCATTAGCAGTAACAAGTACGGTTGGTCTTATTATGAATGATCGTATTACTGGTGATGGTATTTACGATAGACAAACACAAACTTCTAGAGTAAAAAACTCTAATTGGAAGAGCCGTACTGTTAAGGGACTTGACGGCAAACGATACTCATATGATTGGATGGGACCAGTTGCTGATTGGATCGCACTTACAGTTAATGTTTCTGATAACTTTGATTTGTTAGGCGAAGCTAAAGTAGAACATTTTCTTTCTAAACTAAGCTTTATTCTAGGTGCTTCTGTTACTGATCGTACTGGTTTGTCTACTATCAAACCTTTGTTAGATATGCTTAGTCAAAACGAAGGTGCAATGACACGTTGGTCTGCTGGTTTTGTTAATAGTCTTGGTCCACTTGCTTCACAACGTGGTGAATGGAGTCGTATTTTAAGTGAAGGTTTAAAAGAAGTTGAGCAAGATTTTATCTCACAACTTGAAAACCGTAATAGATTTGCATCTGAATTAGATTCTAGTAACAGGGAACCTTATATTTATAGCCCTGTATCTGGTGAAAAACCTAATGGTTATGGTTTCATGCAACGTGTGTGGAATGCTTACAGTCCTATTAAAATACATCCAGAACAATCACCTGAAGAAAAGTTTTTACAAGAAATGGAGTTTGATATAAATACTAACTTTAGATCTAAAGACGGTGTTAGTTTAACAGCTGTTGAACGTTCTGAGTTATTTCGTTTAATGGGTGAGCGTGGTTATTTTAAAGATGCTATTGCAGTAATTATGCGTGACGCTGGTGATTGGAAAAGCATTGAAAAGCTACGTGAACTACGTAACCAAGGTTATAAATCAGATGAAGTATCTTTAAAGAAATGGCATGATATACATGCTAGACTATCTCAAGCACGTCGTGTTGCTGAAGACCTTGCTTTTGCAGAAATGGATAGTGATATGTATTCTGCTATTGAATTACGTCAAGTTCAAAAACAACTGACAGAAGAAGCTAACATTAAAGGCAATCCTTTGGACCCTGAAACTGCTGCAGATTTACAACGAAAGTAATCCTACACTAAACTAATGGCAACTACACAAAATCTATACACAGGAAATGGTTCGACAACGAACTATTCATTTACATTTGAATATCTAAAACAAGAGGACGTTAAGGTAACACTTAACACAGTAGCTACAACTGCATTTACATTTGCCAACGCTACAACGCTTGCATTTACATCAGCACCAGCAAATAGTGTTGCAATTCGTATCTTTCGGGATACAAATATTGATGCAATTAATGCA
>TARA_R110001592_G_scaffold87605_2_pt1 | contig 11077 bp, 6 predicted proteins | sample TARA_R110001592 | Tara Oceans TARA_R110001592 (sample SAMEA4398387) | marine metagenome | biome: Polar Biome; feature: [SRF] surface water layer (ENVO:00010504); material: water (ENVO:00002006), including particulate matter (ENVO:01000060) such as... | depth 5 m | reverse complement strand
GCTTTACCTATGATTATGCGCTCGACCGCCGGTTTGCCGGTAAAGATGCATTTGCCATCTGCGGCTTCAGCATCAACCGGAACATTGCGGAAGGTCAGCTTCAGTTTTTTGAGCCGCTCTTCGATTTCTTCCAGTTCTTCGCCGGTGGCCTTGCACCATTGCACTTCCAGCCATCCCGGATGTTTCTTTTTCGCCGCGTAGAAACGTTCTACGTCCGACCAATATTCAACACCCTTCTTGACGTTGCTATCGAGACGGTCTTGCGCTTCGGTGTGCAATGCGGTCTGGATATCGGACAATAGAGCAGGAATTTCAGGGATAAAATCCTCCTTGTCGAGAAACTTCGTGTCCAGCTTGCCGCTGTCCTGATAGAGTGCATCGCGACGGATCATCGCGACCTTGCCTTCCGCCATGTCGCGCGGTCCAATTTCGAGAATGATCGGCGCGCCCTTCTTGATCCAAGACCAGCGTTTGGTCTGGGTTTTGGCGCCGCTGATATCCAGCTTCACCCGGACCGGTTCGTCAAAGGCTCTGAGCTGGGCGATTTCCTTCGCCAGTGCCTTGCAATATTCGAGCACTTCTTCATCTTCCGGCTTGTCGCGCAGCATCGGCACGATCACCACCTGATAGGGCGCGATCAACGGTGGCACACGCATGCCGTCGTCGTCGCCATGGGTCATGATGACGCCACCGATCATCCGCGTCGACGTGCCCCAGCTGGTGGTATAGGCAAACTGAAATTCGCCATCCTTGTCCTGGAAGCGGATATTCTGCGCCTTGCTGAAGGTCTGGCCAAGGAAGTGGCTAGTGCCCGCCTGCAATGCCTTGCCGTCCTGCATCATCGCTTCGATCGAATAGGTCGCATCTGCGCCGGGAAAACGTTCATTTTCCGGCTTCTCTCCGGCCACAACCGGCATCGCCAGCACGTTTTCCGAAAACTCGCGATACATTTCCAGAGCGTTGAGTGTTTCTTCCATCGCCTCGGCTTTGCTGGCGTGGGCCGTGTGACCTTCCTGCCAGAGAAATTCGGTGGTCCGCAGAAACATTCTGGTCCGCATTTCCCAGCGCACGACATTCGCCCACTGGTTGATCATCACCGGAAGGTCGCGCCAACTTTGCACCCAGCGCGCAAAGGCCGTACCTATCACGGTTTCCGAGGTCGGCCGAACGACAAGCGGTTCTTCCAACTTGGCATCCGGATCGACGATCAGTCCGCCATCTTCGCCCTTCTTCAGGCGATGATGTGTGACAACCGCCATTTCCTTGGCAAAGCCTTCAACATGCTCGGCTTCTTTCGCGAAATAGCTGAGCGGAATGAACAGGGGGAAATAGCAATTTTCATGGCCGCTGGCCTTGATCCGCTGGTCCATCAGATATTGCACCCGTTCCCAGATGCCATAGCCCCAGGGCCGCATGATCATTGAGCCACGGACACCGGATTCTTCGGCCATGTCGGCTTCAGCAATTACTTGCTGGTACCATCCCGCGAAATCATCTTCGCGGGTGATTGTAAGAGCATTTTTCTTCACTTGGTTTTCCTGCGGATTATAGTTTTCCGATAATCAAATATCGAGTTTATCAATCTTGGACTGGATATCGGCCAGTTGCTTTTTCAGCTCCATGATCTCGACATCTTTTGCGGATGGTTTTTCTTGTAGTTCGTCTTCCGTCTCATCCCGACCATTTTGGCCAAGGCTGAGCGCTTTTTCAAACACGCCGGCGAGGGGGCTTGCCTTCAGGGCGTTTTCAACCGCTTCCTGAAACTGCTTCTGGTTTTTGACCGCCATCTGGCCCAGCGGGTTTTTGTTGAGCGCGCCTTCGACTGCTTCCTGAAACTGTTTCTGGTTTTTGCGGAAATTATCCATCGACGCTTCCAGATAGGACGGCATCAGCGACTGCATGCTGTTGCCATACATGGAAATCAGCTGGCGCAGAAAATTGACCGGCAGCATATGCTTGCCGTTGCTTTCCTCGTCGACGATGATCTGGGTCAGCACATTGTGAGTGATGTCGTCTCCCGTTTTAGCATCAACAACCACAAAATCTTCATCCTTGCGGGTCATTTCGGCGAGAAAATCGAGGGTTATATAATTGGATGTCTGGGTGTTATAGAGACGCCGATTGGCATATTTTTTAATGACTATCGGTCCGTCCTGAATCTTCTTTTTCGACTTAGCCATATAAGCTCCCGATCGGTTAGAAATACTGAAGGCTGTCGGGTTTCTAACCGTCCTTTATTGCATGTTGCACAAGCACTAAACCTATTTGTGCATTGCCGCAACTTCTGTTGTTATCCAGTATTTTTGCGCAGCATTTATCTGTTGTGCAGCTGCGTTCGAGTATCGGCTTCTACAACGCTATGTCCACTGTCTCGCCAACCGGTTGCCGAGACCGGTGATCAGTTCATATTGCGACAGACCGGATTGCGATGATGCGATCCCGAGATCATATTCGCAATCAACCCAGTCGCCCTCTTTCAGATCAGGTGCGTCCGAAAGATCTATTGCGATCAGGTCCATCGAGACACGGCCCAGCACAGGAAGCACAATGCCGCCGTGCAGGAACATACCGCTATTCGAAAATCCCCGCAAATATCCGTCGGCATAGCCCATCGCCAATATCGCAACATCATGGCTATCCGCTGCAATATATTGTGCGTTATAACCGAGCTTGGCACCGCTATGAAGCGAACGAATCTGAATAATTTCCGCTTGCGGAAATGCCACCTGCCCGATGATGTCGTCCAAAGCCGGGCGTTGAATACCGCCGTAGAGCGACAGACCGGGGCGCGTTACATCGAAATGATAGTCACTGCCTAGCGCTATGCCGGCGCTATTAGCAAGGCTATTGCGCTTGGCCGGGACAATTTCGATTGCAGCCTTATACTGTGCGAGCTGCGCTGCATTTTGCGGCCCGTCTTCGTCCGCCGAAGCCAGATGGCTCATCGCCATATCGATCGCCATTCCGGCAAAAAGATCTCCATTGAGATCCTCCGGATTTATGCCGAGGCGGTTCATTCCGCTGTTAATCATGATATCACACGCCCTGCCCGATGGCTTCCAGCGCCCAAGCTGCTCGAGACTGTTGATCACCGGCTTGGCCGGAGATTGCAGAGCAAAGGGCATGTCAGACTCGCGCACGCCGTTGAGCACCGAGACCGATGCCTTGCTGGCGGTCAGGTCTTCAATTTCCTGCGCTTCCTGCCAGTTTGCTACAAAAAAGTCTGTGCATCCTGCTGCGACCAGCCTCTGCACAACTTCCCGCACACCTAGACCATAGGCATTGGCTTTTACCGCAGCCCCTGCTTTTGCCTGTCCCGACAGTCGGTCGAGAGCACGCCAGTTTGCCACCAGCGCGTCGGAATCGAGCTTTATCGTCGCGGTCGGCGGTATGATCGGTTTTGCGTCACTCATGGAGCGACCGATACGGCCTTTATGGTGCTTCGTCGAGAGCTGCTTCGGGGTCATTGGGGATACCCCACCACGCCACGACAACCCCGAATGCAACGATGACCCATGTATACCAGAGACCGGCATATATATCACCTGACCGCGCGACAATATATCCGGCGATCAGCGGCAGGAAGCCACCCAGATAACCCGCCCCGATATGATAAGGTATCGACATGGAACTGTAACGGATTTTGGCCGGGAACATTTCCGACAGCAATGCTGCAACGGACCCATAGGTCAAGGCACTCAGACCACCCAATACCAGCAATATCGCAACAATTCCCAATATGCTCGTCATGCTGGGCTGCTGTTTGGAAAAGTCATAACCGTATTTAGTAAGTGCATCACGAATACCGCTCGTCCGGGCTGCGCCATCCGCCAACCATGCAGGATCGATGGCGATCGCATTGCTACCGGCGCTCAGGCGCAATTCACTGGCATCGGTCAACGAGTAGGAAACGCCGGCAGATGTCAGAGTTTCCAATATTTTACCGCAATCGCTCTGTTCCCGGCTGAACAGTTCGGCAAACGGGTCTGTGCTGCAAGCATGGCCTTCAACCCTGACCGGGCTTGCCTTAGCTGCCTCTGTCAGTCCGGGATTGGCGAGTTGGCCCAGTCCCCAGAATGCTGGAAAAAGTAAGAGCAACGAAAGCAGAGCGCCCACGATAATCGGTTTTTTGCGTCCTACCCGGTCGGACCATTTCCCGACCAGAAGATAGAATGACATGGCGATCAGCCCGGAGACAAATAATATGATGTCGACGGTCCCTGCGTCCATGTTCATCGGCCCCCGCAAGAACGACATGCCCGAGAAAAACGCCGTGTACCAAATGGTGGTCAGAATGCCTGTAATCCCGAAAAGAGCGACGAAAATGCGCTTCTTGTTGCCGGGATAGGTAAAGCTTTCGACAAACGGATTGCCAGCGGTTTCACCCGCCGCTTTCATCGCTTGAAAGACCGGGCTTTCGTTAAGTTTTAGCCGCATCCACAGCGATATCACCAGCAGCAGAATCGAAAGCAGGAACGGTACCCGCCAGCCCCAGTCGTTAAAAGCCTCTTCCGGGATCAGGAAGCGGCAGGCTAATATGACGCCGATCGACAGAACAAATCCGCCGGCGACGCTCGCCTGGATATAGCTTGTATAATATCCGCGTTTTTCGGTCGGGGCATGTTCGGCCACATAAATGGCCGCGCCGCCATATTCACCGCCGAGCGCAAGCCCCTGCAATATCCGCAGGAAGATCACGATCAGTGGAGCCGCCAGCCCGATCGTCTCGGCGCTCGGGATGAATCCGACCCCGGCGGTCGCTATGCCCATCAGGGTGACCGTGACCAGAAACGTATATTTGCGCCCCAGCTTATCGCCCAGAAAACCGAAAAGAATGGCACCGACAGGACGGAAGCCGAAGCCGATGGCGAAAGTCGCCCATACCATCAGGATTTCGAGCGTCGGGTTTCCGCTGGGGAAAAAGGTTGGCCCGATAATATAGAATAATGTGCCATAGATGAAGAAGTCATACCATTCGAAAATGGTGCCGGCGGAGGACGCCGCGATGACCAGACGGATTTCCTTGGTCGTCGGTTCGCCCTGCCCCGCCATTGCTACTTCACTGGCCATATTTTACCCTCCCCAAGGCGTTTATTCTATTCCAGTTCGAGTATCACGGCATCGACGGCAAGACTATCTCCTTGTGCGGCTTCGACCGATTTCACCACGCCATTTTTCTCGGCGCGCAGGATATTCTCCATTTTCATGGCCTCGACAACAGCGAGAGGCTGGCCTTCGACCACCGCATCGCCTTCGGCAACGTGCAGCGCGACTAGCAGGCCGGGCATCGGGCAGAGTAGATATTTAGACAAATCAGGTGGAATCTTTTCGATCATATGCACGGCATGCTGCGCAACATGGGCTGGCAATATGCGGGCCTTGTGGGTCGCGCCATGGCTGTTCAGCGCAAAGCCGTTGGCGGTTTTCGCAATCTTCACCGACAGCGGCTTGCCCGCTATCTCGGCGAGGATCAGGCTGTCGCCGGGCGTATATTCCATCGACAGATCGACCGGCGCGCCATCGACCGAGATTTCCTCTTCGGAGATAGACACGTCCATGACCTTTTCGCCGATCTTGACCTGCCATTCCGATGGCGGATCAAGCCGCTTGCCAAGCTGGTTATCGACCCGACGGGCGCGATCAGCATGGGCTGTGGCGGCAAAGGCACCGATTGCGGCAAGATTCGCCAGCAACTCGTCGGACGCCGGAGCGCCCTGAAAACCGTCAGGATATTCTTCGGCGATAAAATTGGTGGTGATATTGCCTTCGCGGAACCGCTCGTGCTGCATCAGCGCCGAGAGAAAATCGATATTATGGCCGGGGCCGACCAGCTCGAACCGGTCGAGCGCGTCGATCTGGCGGTCAATCGCCTCGATGCGGGTCTCACCATAAGTGATCAGCTTGGCGATCATCGGATCGTAGAAGATCGAAACCTCGCCGCCTTCGGCTACGCCATCGTCAACGCGAATGCCTTCTTCGGCTTCGGGCGGACGATATTTGACCAGACGACCGGTGGAAGGCAGGAAGCCGCGATAGGGGTCTTCCGCATAGACGCGACTTTCGACCGCCCAGCCTGTTAGCTTGACCTCATCCTGCGTCAGTGGCAATTTCTCGCCATAAGCGACACGGATCATCTGTTCGACCAGATCGAGACCGGTGATATATTCGGTGACCGGATGCTCGACCTGCAGACGGGTGTTCATTTCGAGGAAATAGAAGCTCTTGTCCGCCCCGACGATCAGCTCGACCGTACCGGCGCTGTAATAGCCGACAGCCTGCGACAAAGCGACGGCCTGTTCGCCCATCTTCTTGCGCATTTCCGGATCGACGAAAGGCGATGGCGCTTCTTCGACAACCTTCTGGTGGCGACGCTGGATTGAACATTCGCGTTCGCCGAGATAGATGACATTGCCATGCTTGTCGCCCAGCACCTGGATTTCGATATGGCGCGGCTGTTCGATGAATTTCTCGATAAACACGCGGTCATCGCCAAAGCTGGCCAGACCTTCGCGCTTCGTCGCTTCAAAGCCTTCGCGGACGTCTTTTTCATTCCACGCGAGCCGCATGCCCTTGCCACCGCCGCCGGCGCTGGCCTTCATCATCACTGGGTAGCCGATCTCACCGGCGATCTTCACCGCATGTTCGGTATCGTCAATCTCGCCAATATGACCGGGAACAACGCTGACCCCTGCCTTCTCCGCGAGTTTCTTCGACTCGATCTTGTCGCCCATCGCTGCGATCGCGTTGATCGGCGGGCCGATGAAGGCGATGTCATTGTCATCCAGTTGCTGGGCAAAGCTGGTCCGTTCGGACAGGAAGCCATAGCCCGGATGCACCGCTTCCGCGCCGGTTTCCTTGCAGGCTGCGATGATCTTGTCCGCGATCAGATAGGATTCACCGGCGGGAGACGGACCGATATGGACAGCCTCATCCGCCATTTTGACATGCGGCGAGCGCGCGTCGGCATCGGAATAGACAGCAACCGTCTTGATCCCCATTTTCTGGGCAGTACGAATGACGCGACAAGCAATTTCGCCGCGGTTTGCGATCAGGATTTTCTTGAACATAGTTTATTCAGCTGCCTCTAGTTGAATGTCTCTCGGCTCTGCTTCCATCGGAACCAGCCCCAGTTTTGCAAATAATGTCTCGTCCGCATCATCGCCGGCATTGCCGGTGGTCAGCAATTTGTCGCCGGTAAAGATGCTGTTGGCACCTGCCAGGAAGCACAAAGCCTGCGTGCTTTCGCTCATGCTTTCGCGGCCAGCGGACAGGCGCACCATCGATGCGGGCATGGTGATCCGCGCCACCGCGATCGTGCGGACAAATTCGATGTCGTCGATTTTCGCCAGCGGTGTGTCGGCGAGCATGTCGCCAAGCACGGTGCCCTTGACCGGGACGAGCGCGTTGACCGGAACACTTTCCGGATGGCGTGGCAGGGTTGCCAGAGCGTGGACAAAGCCGACCCGGTCTTCACGGGTCTCGCCCATGCCGACGATGCCGCCGGAGCAGACGTTGATGCCGCTGTTGCGGACGTTCTCAAGCGTTTCGAGACGGTCGCCAAAGGTGCGGGTGGTGATCACCTTCTCATAATGTTCGGGCGAGGTATCAATATTGTGGTTATAATAATCGAGGCCGGCTTCGGACAGCATTTCGGACTGTTCCTTGGTCAACATGCCCAGCGTCATGCAGGTTTCCATGCCCATCTGCCGCACGCCCTTGATCATCTCGATGATCGCCGGCATGTCGCGGTTCTTGGGGTTGCGCCATGCTGCACCCATGCAGAAGCGCGAGGAACCGCGATCCTTCGCCTGCGCCGCGGTTTGCAGCACAGTGCGGACGTCGAGCAGCTTTTCCGCTTTCAATCCGGATTTGGCGCCCGCTGACTGGTTGCAATAGCCGCAATCTTCCGGGCAGCCGCCGGTCTTGATTGACAGCAGAGTCGAGAGTTGCACCTGCCCTGCCTTGTGATTGGCACGATGGACGGTAGCCGCCTGAAAAACGAGGTCATCGAACGGCAGGTCGAACAGAGCCGCTATTTCCTCGCGTGACCAGTCCTGCCGCACTGCGTTTTCTTCAGACTTTATCACTTCATTCATTCCGCAGCTTCCTCTTCAGGGGGCATGTTATGACCCAGCAATCTCAATATGTCCGCGGCACATTCCACAATATTGCTGCCTGGTCCATAGATTCCGACAACACCGGATTTCCGCAGAAATTCATAATCCTTGGCCGGAATAACCCCGCCGGCAAAAATCTTGATATCGCTGCGTCCGGATTCTTTCAGCAGGTTGATCAGTTCCGGGATCAATGTCTTGTGACCCGCCGCCAGGCTGGACGCGCCAACCGCATCGACATTTTCTGCCAAAGCAAGATCGCGGGTTTCGCCGGGCGTCTGGAATAACGGCCCCGAAATCACGTCAAAGCCCATGTCGGTAAAGGCGCTCGAGACGACATTGGCACCACGATCATGGCCGTCCTGCCCCATTTTCGCGACGAGAATCTTGGGCTTGCGGCCAAGCCGTTGCGACACGGCATCGACGCCTTCGATGACCATCGCATAACGGGCATCGCCTTCATAGGCCTTGCCATAAATGCCTTTGACCGGCGTCGGTTTGGTTTCGTAGCGGCCAAAGACCGCTTCCATGGCATCGGATATCTCGCCGAGCGAAGCCCGCTTGCGCGCCGCGTCAACCGCGAGCGCCAGCACATTGCCGCTACCCTTCGCGCCTTCGGTAAGCGCCTTAAGCGCTGCCTGACAGGCTGCTTCGTCACGGTCGGCCCGCATTTTCTCGAGCCGCTTGATCTGACCGTCACGAACCATCGCATTGTCGATATCGAGCGTTTCCATCGCGTCTTCTTCGGCCAGGCGATATTTGTTCACGCCGACGATCACGGCATCGCCCTTGTCCACTGCGGCCTGACGACCGGCAGCGGCCTCCTCAATCATCGCCTTCGGCCAGCCATCGGCAACCGCCTTGGCCATGCCGCCTTCGGCATCGACGCGTTCGATAATCCCCCAGGCCTTTTCGACCAGTTCGCTGGTCAGTGCCTCGACATAATAGCTGCCACCGAGCGGATCGACGACTTTGGTTATGCCAGCCTCTTCCTGCAACACGATCTGGGTGTTGCGGGCAATACGTGCGGAGAAATCGGTCGGAAGCGCAATGGCTTCGTCGAGCGCATTGGTGTGCAGCGACTGGGTTCCGCCCAGTGTTGCCGCCATCGCCTCGATCGTCGTGCGGATCACGTTGTTGTAAGGATCCTGCTCTGTCAGCGAGACGCCCGAAGTCTGGCAATGGGTGCGCAGCATTTTGGATCGTTCGGATTGCGCGCCCAGATCGGTCATCACGCGGTGCCACAATGTCCGCGCGGCGCGGAGCTTTGACACTTCCATGAAGAAATTCATGCCGATGCCAAAGAAGAAGCTCAGACGGCCCGCAAACGCGTCGATATCAAGCCCGGTCGCCATCGCCTGTTTGGCATATTCCCGGCCGTCGGCAATGGTGAATGCCAGTTCCTGCACCGCTGTCGCGCCGGCTTCGTGCATATGATAGCCGCTGATCGAAATGCTGTTGAACTTTGGCATATGTTCGGACGTGTATCCGATAATGTCGGAGATGATCCGCATCGACGGCGCGGGCGGATAGATATAGGTATTGCGGACCATGAACTCTTTGAGAATGTCGTTCTGGATTGTGCCTGAGAGCTTCTCCTGAGAAACCCCCTGCTCTTCCGCGGCGATAATATAGAAAGCGAGGCACGGAATGACCGCGCCGTTCATCGTCATCGACACAGACATTTCGTCGAGCGGAATCTGGTCGAACAGGATTTTCATATCCTCGACACTGTCGATCGCCACGCCGGCCTTGCCGACATCGCCAACCACGCGCGGATGGTCGCTGTCATAGCCACGATGCGTAGCGAGATCGAAGGCTACCGAAAGGCCTTTTTGCCCCGCCGCGAGATTGCGGCGATAAAAGGCGTTGGATTCCTCAGCGGTCGAGAAACCGGCATATTGGCGGATCGTCCAGGGACGCCCGGCATACATGCTGGCCTTGACGCCACGGGTGAACGGACCAAAGCCCGGCAATCCCGGATCACCGGCGTCTTCGGAAGTATAAAGCGGCTTAACGGCGATACCCTCGGGTGTTTCCCAGGTGAGGTCGCGGCCCTTCACTTCCTTGTCGGCGAGTTCCTGCCAGTCCTTGATCGTCGGTTTATCGGTCATATCTGCCCTGTGTATCAAAATTCGAATATATTAGCCTTTGGTGGCTAGCCTGTCGAACCACCCCACTCAAACGAGCAGCGCCCGTTCGACAAGCTCGGGACTAACGGTCTTTATTCACCCTTGAATTCCGTTTTGCGTTTTTGCAGGAACGCAATCGCTCCCTCGCGCGCATCCTTGCTATTACCCGCAATCCGCTGTCCTTCAGATTCCCGCACCAGCGCCGAAGCATAGTCGCTTTCGAGCGCCGCCGCCAGATTTTGGCGCATCACGCCCAATGCTACGGTAGGACCGCCTGCCAGACGTTTTGCCAACGTGCCTGCCTCGGCCATCAACGCATCATCGTCGACGCATTTATAGACCAGTCCCCATTCTGCGGCTTTTTCACCGTGAATTTTCTCGCCGAGCAGCATCATTTCTGTTGCCCGGGCCTTGCCGACAAGACGGGTCAACATCCAAGAAGCACCGCCATCCGGCACCAGTCCGATATTGACAAAGGCCTGCAGGAAATAAGCCGACTTCCCGGCAATCGCGAAGTCACTGGCCAAGGCTATGGAACATCCGATGCCGGCAGCCGGCCCGTTGACTGCACTAATGCTAGGAATATCAAGCTTCGCCAGTTTCAGCATCAACGGGTTATAATGTTGATTGAGCGCGGCATAGCTTGCCTGTCCGCCCGAGAGCGCGCCGTCATTCTTCGCCTGAAGATCGGCACCGGCGCAAAATGCTCGGCCTTCGCCGGTTATCACCACGACGCGAGCGTCTTCCAGCTTGTCGAGCGCAACATAGATATCATCCGCCATGCCCAGCGAACAGGCGTTGAGCCGTTCCGGCTTGTTGAGCGTGATCGTG
>TARA_R110001592_G_scaffold3525_32_pt1 | contig 11081 bp, 9 predicted proteins | sample TARA_R110001592 | Tara Oceans TARA_R110001592 (sample SAMEA4398387) | marine metagenome | biome: Polar Biome; feature: [SRF] surface water layer (ENVO:00010504); material: water (ENVO:00002006), including particulate matter (ENVO:01000060) such as... | depth 5 m | reverse complement strand
CACTGACGAAAAACCTCCCTCTGGCGGCAGGGATCGGCGGCGGGTCTTCTGACGCGGCGGCAACGCTTTGGGGGTTGCAACAACTCTGGGGGCTGGATCGCAATGCCCCCTATCTTTTGCCGCTCATGACAAAATTGGGCGCAGACGTTCCGGTTTGTATGCATTGCCAACCGACACTGGTGGAGGGCATCGGTGAAAAACTCCTGCAAGCGCCGAACATGCCGGAAATTCCGATTCTGATCGTCAACCCCCTCGTTTCATGCCCCACCGCAGAAATATTTATGAATCATCACGGTCTTTTCAAAGACAAAATCACCCTGCCCGACAATTTTGCAACCGTGTTTGAATTGGTTGATTTCTTACGCACCACACAGAACGATCTATACGCCCCCGCCGCGCAATTGGTACCGGAAATCGGTAATGTGCTAAATGCATTGGACGCAGACACCCAATGCTTGCTTTCCCGCATGACCGGATCAGGCGCAAGCAGCTTCGCCCTCTTCGAAACCATCGAATCCGCGCACAACGCCCAAAAAATCATTCAGGATGAAAACCCCGATTGGTGGGCAAAGGTCGGATGGCTCAACCGCCCTGAACGGTACTAAAAAAACTGATATTAAAACGGGCATGGGGATTCAAACCATGTTTGCGCGCCGCCGTCAGGATGATAGATCATTAATTTATGGGCGTGCAATTGCAAACGCGCCTCTGCCGCCAACGCATCGTCATGGGCATAAAATTCATCACCAAGGATAGGATGCCCGATTTCCATCATGTGCACGCGCAATTGGTGACTGCGCCCTGTGATGGGATAGAGCGCCATGCGCGTCGCGCCGCCGCTCTCGCGCTCCAGAACTTCCCAATCAGTTTGCGACGATCGCCCGCGTTCATGATCCACCATTTGCAGCGGCCTGTTTGGCCAATCGCATATTAACGGTAAATCAACATGGCCGGAATCTTCACCAACATGCCCCCATACGCGGGCAAGATACATTTTTTTTGTTTTGCGCCGTTCAAACTGCAACCCGATATTACGGTGCGCGTCTTTGGTCATCGCCATCACCAACAGGCCGGAGGTCGCCTCATCCAAACGATGCACAATGCGCGCTTCCGGATATTCCGCTTGCACCCGTGTTTCCAGACTATCCGCGTGTTCAGCGCGCCTTCCGGGAACACTCAACAACCCGCTCGGTTTATTCAAAACAATGATATATTCATCGTGATACACCACATCAAGGGGTGTTTTCGGGGGATCATATACAAATTCTGCTGGGGGTTTACGAGGGGCTATCACGATTACAATCTTTACTTTATCTGGCTGGTATTGCATAAATATAAGGAGTACTGGCAACAAATCATATGAAAAGTTGCAACACCTTCAACAACATGACAGAATAACGCTATGAGTAAAGTTTTTAAGTCCGGCTTCGCCCTGTTTTCAATTTTTTGCCTGACATTATCGTCATGGTCTATGGTCGCCCATGCCCAGTATCGTGGGTCATACACCAAGAAGAATGAAAAATACGTCGATAGAGCCGCTCCGCCTGTGCCTAAAGTCTTTTCCTCACAAGTTACAAGCGTAAACGAGGCCGTAAAACTTGATGAGCTATATAACGAGCTTTATATATCCCTTTGGAATTATGCCATCACCGATTTTAATTACCAAAAGAAGCTCTACACACTGGTAGAGCCTGAGCGCTTTCAAGTCACACGCTATCCTAAAGAATTTACAGGCGACATGAGCGATGGCCTTGATAACCTGAACCGCAACTATAAAAACATGCTGTCCGACATCGAACATGCAGACGCACAATACAAAGAAATTAAAATCGGCATTCGTAAGCAAGATTACGAAGTACTGGATAAATTGTGGCCTGAAAAAATAGAAGAATTCCGCACATTCGCGAAACAATATTTCGGACTACAGCACAAATTTTTAACGACATACAGAAGTCTGGTTGGTTTCATCATCAAACAAGGCGGTAGCTACTATTTCGACACAACCGAATATAATGTAAAATTCTATCAATTCGGCGGATATAAATTCTTTGGCCAGTCCCTTGATAGATTGCATAAAATTTCATACGAGCAAAAGAAGATGCTCAAAGAAAATGCACCTGCACATGTTGATGTCACAACCATCCCATAACCGACAAAGATCAGGATAAGTAAGTCTTATGACTTCAACATCACCCCAATCAACAAGCCGCTCCATCGCCATTACTGTAATATTGCTTCTTTTAGTGATCGCGGGAAGCGCGGCCTTTTATGTTCAAAATGAAAACCAGCGCCCGATCAAAGCAGCGCAACAAAAAGAACATGACGCGAAAATTGCCCAAAAAAAGCAAGACCTTCAGGACATACAAAAGCTTTTTGATACTTACTTGAATGATTTCAAGGAGGAGCTTCGCGTTAAAGCCGCTGATTACAAAGATACGCGCCTCATATTGAAAGACATCATACAGCCCTATAACTTCGAAACACAGATATATGCGCAAGAGAACTACACCCTTTTCAAAACAGAGATTGCGCCCTCACTTCGCCAAAAAGCCGCCGAAATCATCGGTGTCTTTGAAACCTACGATAAAAAGCTTGAAACCAACCTGAAGGACAAAGACAACGATCTGCAACAAACATTCCGTCAGGAATGGAAAGACATGCATAACGATCAATTGACAAAATATGTGACCTTCTTTTCGCATGAGGAAGAACTGATCCAAGCTTATGATGACTTGATCACCTTCTATTATGCACACTCAAAACGCTATAAAGTTGATGCAGAGAAAAACATCTTTATATTTTCTCACAAGGCGGATGAAAAAAAGGTCGATGTCCTTTTGAGCCGCCTCAACGCGCTAAAAAACAGAAAAGAAGAACCGAGCGAAAAATAATCAGGCCGCCCGATCTTATGATGCGGAACCAATAAGATCCGTTTTCTGCGTTTTTGATAATGACTTTATTTCCAGCTCTCTTTTTGATGCGGTCGAGCGATCCTCAAAATATTCACGATACACCAGCGTCACAGGCGCGCGCCCTTGCGTGTATTTCGCGCCGCGTCCGCTGTTATGCTCTTCAATGCGGCGCTCTATATCCGTTGTAATGCCTGTGTAATAGGTCGCATCCGCGCACTCGACAATATAAAGAGCCCACCCCATTTTAATACAGGCCGCTGCCCGTTGTAACATCGGAAGGTTGCTGCGGCGTATTTGCCTGCCCCGGATGATATTCCGCACTTGGTGTATATGAGCTGTCATAATTATAGTCATAAGATTCATAACCATAACTCGGCATCAGCGATATCCCGCCCTCATCCAAAATATACATATCATCTGTTGGCTCTGTTCCTGCAACGAAGGATTCCCAAATCACCTTTTTATCACCGGGGCGAGCGCGTACGCCGGTTTCCGCATTAATACGAATATTTCTGATACCGGGCGGCTGACGGAACGGTGTGGGCGGTTTATCGGCCAAGGCTTGTTCCATGAATTCCTGAAAAATAGGCACAGCAACTGACGATCCTGTTTCACGCTTACCAAGTGATCGGGGGGAATCAAAGCCTGTAAAGACCCCGACAACCAAATCAGGCGAAAAGCCTAGGAACCACGCATCATATGAATCGTTCGTGGTGCCGGTCTTACCTGCCAACGGCCGCCCCAATGAACGCAAACGTGCGCCTGTTCCCCTTTGGACGACCCCTTCCATAATGGAAACCATTTGATAGGTCGTCCGCGGATCGGCGATTTGTTCACGATTATCAGGAATGTCGGGCACTGCTTGGTTTTTCCATTTAATCAACGCACCGCAACGCGTGCAATCGCGATCATCATGCTTGAATATTGTTTTGCCGTAACGATCTTGCACACGATCAATAAAGGTCGGCGTGATCTTTTTCCCGCCATTCACAAGCATGCCATAGGCCGCCGTCAACTTTATAAGTGTGGTTTCAGTTGCCCCCAAAGAATTCGCCAAAAGGGGCTGCATATGGTCTGTAATACCAAAATGATCAGAATATTTCGCGATTAAAGGCATCCCCAGAAAATCCGCCAATCTGACCGTCATCAAGTTTCTGGATTTCTCAACACCAACGCGCAAAGTGGTCGGCCCGTAAAATATATTCGAATAGTTGGTCGGCTTCCACGTGCCTGCAACTTCGTCTTCCAGAACAAACGGCGCATCAAGAACCAATGTCGCAGGCGTAAAGCCCTTATCAAGCGCCGCCAGATACACAAAGGGCTTAAAGGCCGATCCGGGTTGACGTTTGGCTTGTGTGGCGCGGTTAAATTCACTGCCGCCATAACGATAATTCCAGCCGCCCTGCATGGCCAGAACCCGCCCTGTATGCGGATCAAGCGCAATCAACGCCCCTTGAATAAGCGGAATCTGACGCAAGAAATAAGTATCACCCTGCTTTGCTTCGCCCTCTTTGCGGTCGGCCTGCGGCTTTTTCTCAACCATCACCACATCACCAACCTTCAACAGTTGATCCACTGACTTAATCGCAGCCCCAAGCGCATAGCCTTCATTCAGATAGGCACGCGCCCATTTGGCATCATCCAATAAAAGTGCCCCTGCCTCTCCCTGTGCAAAACCAAGTTTCGCACGATCCTTATTCACCTCCAGCACGGCGCCCAATGTCCATTCGGGGAGCATGCCCTCTTTCACTTTGACATCAGCCAGTTTTGCGCGCCAATCATCCAATGCCTCAAATGTTGTCACAGGCCCGCGCCAGCCATGGCGTTTATCATAGGCAACAAGACCGTCCCGTAGACTTTTCTCGGCCATTTTCTGCAATATCGGATCAACCGATGTTTTTACGGCAAGGCCGCCCTTATACAAGCTGTCTTCACCATAATGATCAGACAACTCGCGGCGCACTTCTTCTGCGAAATAAGGCGCATCAACATGTTCACTGGAATCTTCTTCCATTTTCAAAGGCAAGGCCGTTGCCATCTCCGCTTGAGATTGCGTGATATAGCCCTCCGCTTCCATACGTGAAATCACCCAATTGCGCCGTGATAATGCTTTGTCATGGTTTCTGACAGGGTGGTAATTGTTCGGGGCTTTCGGTAAGGCCGCCAGATAGGCCACCTCGGCAACATTTAACTCTTCCAAGGATTTATCAAAATAATATAACGCCGCCGCAGCCACGCCATGCGCGCCGCCACCCAGATAAATCTGGTTCAGATACAATTCCAATATGCGGTCTTTACCCAGTGTTTTATTCATGCGGTAAGCCAAAATCGCTTCTTTCAGCTTACGGACATAGGATACTTCGTTTGAAAAGAAGAAGTTTTTGGCAACCTGCTGCGTGATTGTTGATGCGCCCTCTGGTCTTCTGTCATCACCTTGGACTTTACTCATGATATTTTTAAGAAGCGCGCGCGCAACCGCCTTCATATCCACACCGCTATGGGTATAGAAATTCTGGTCTTCCGCGGCGATAAAAGCATGCTTAACACGATCAGGTATAAATTGTATGGGTACAAAAACCCGCTTTTCCTGCGCAAATTCGGCGAGCAAGTGACCATCACCTGCATAAAGGCGGGTAACAATCGGCGGTTCATAATTGCGAAGCTGGCTGTAATCCGGTAAATCGCGCCCGTAATAACTCAACAGAGAAACAAACCCGACAACGGCAACAATCGCGCCCAGAAAACCGAGTGATATAAGCCATAAAAAAATACGAGAAACAAACTTCATTATATTGTCCAGATTGTAGGTACGATCATAAGCGAACTAGAAAACAAGCGATTTAACATAAAAACACAATGTACACAATACAAACATATTCTCCAAAATTATTGCCAAAGCGCGCTCAAACCAATCCGAAGAACAGCCCCTTAAGCCACGCGGCGCGTAATCGGCCCATCGGCGCGACCATGAATAAACTGGTCAACATACGCATTATCCGAATGATCCAGATCGGCAACAGGCCCCTTCCAGATGATTTCCCCCTCATGAATCATCGCAACGAAATCCGCGATCTTGCGCGCGCTTGCCATGTCATGGGTAATAGACAGCGCCGTCGCGCCCAAATCTTTCACCTGATCAACGATCAAGTCATTGATGACATCGGCCATGATCGGGTCTAAACCTGTGGTTGGTTCATCGAAAAAGATGATCTCAGGGCTTGAAGCCACCGCGCGCGCCAAACCAACACGTTTTTGCATACCGCCTGATATTTCCGCGGGGTAGAGCTCCGCCACTTCCGGTCTTAAACCAACAGCTCTGATTTTCTCAACAGCGATCAGTTTGGCATCTTTTTTGCTCATCCCTTGGCCATGGACAAGGCCGAACGATACATTTTCCCAGATTTTAAGGGAATCAAACAATGCGCCGCCCTGAAACAACATGCCGAATTTTTTCATAAAATTACTGCGTGTTTTAGAATCGCTACCGATGCTTTCCTGCCCGTCAATCAAGATAGAGCCGGAATCAGGCGTCAACAAACCCAATACAGATTTAAGCAAAACCGACTTACCCGTACCCGAGCCACCAATAACCACCAACGATTTCCCCGCAGGGACGGTGAGATCAAGATTATTCAAAACACGATTTGCACCGAATGCCTTGCTCACATTTTTTAAAACGATCTTATCTGCGCTGGCTTGCACATCGGCCTTTTTGTCACTCATGAGAAAAATATCTGTGTTATGAGGTAATTGAAAATCAAAATCAAAATCGACGAAGACACAACCGCATTCGTCGTTGCCGCGCCAACCCCTTGCGCTCCGCGCGCCGAATTAAACCCGTGATAACAGCCCATAATCGACACGATAAAGCCGAAAACAGCCGCCTTCCACAGCCCTGAAATCACATCCATATCCGTCACGACATCCCATGTTTGGGTTAAATAAGTCGTCGGTGAAAAGCCCAAGGAATAAATCGAAACAATATAGCCACCATAAACGCCGATCACATCCCCGATCAAAACAAGCAATGGCAAGGTCAGCGTTGCCGCAATAACCCGCGGCGCAATCAAATATTTAAACGGATTAACCGACAAAGTCCGCAGCGCGTCGATTTGCTCTGTCACGCGCATTGTCCCGATTTCCGCTGCAATCGCTGCGCCGACGCGCCCCGCGACCATCAAGCCAGCCAAAACAGGGGATAATTCACGCGTGATCGAAAGCACCACCACGCCCGCAATGGCGCCCTCCGCATTAAAACGCGTAAAACCGGTATAGCTTTGCAGCGCCAGAACCATCCCTGTAAATAATGCCGTCATACCGACAACAGGCAGGGAGTAATACCCGATATCCGTCAATTGCCGTAATAATTGAGAGGGGTAGAAAGGCGGCGTGAAACAATGCATCACACTGCGTATTGCAAAATCAGCCAAGCGCCCGACAGCCGCCAGAAAATTCAAAATCCCGCCACCGACAAGCGCGCATAAATCCAGCGCCCAATTGATCGGATTGCCTGATTTACGATTTGTTATATCCTGCTGCGCTACGTCTGACGTCATATTACCCTGATTTTATCTTTGGTATTGTTCTCACCGTGAAAACACTAAAGGAATTCACTTTTCTCGTCTATACTCAACTTCTGGAATATAGAGTGAAATCCACGTAAAGATCATGACGCACACACAATCCATACCGACCGACGCACTAATATGTATGCATGATTACGCCGCGCGCTACCATTATCGCATCAATCTGGCCTATGCCACAGATGATAATTTGTTATTCGGCGAGCGCATATATAAGCACACGGCCAAGCTCTGGTTGCATCAAGATTTGGCCAATATTGTGTTTAAAGCCGCCGATCATTGCTTTCGAACCTATAGTTGTTGTTTCGTTTTATATGATGGCCTGCGCACCGTCGAAGCGCAGGAGAAAATGATGCGCACCAAGCGCGCGCGCGATAATCCGCACTGGATGGAGCCGCCGCGCTTGCTCTCACCCGCGGGGGCAGGCGGGCATCCGCGCGGTATGGCCATTGATATCGGCCTTGAAACCATTGATGGCGACATCATTGATATGGGCTGCGCCTTTGACGATTTGGCGGATAACCCTCACCCCGATCACAATCCCGCGCACCGCACGCATCCACACAGCGAATCGGTCACACAAAACAGAGCCATACTTGACACCAGCATGACAAATGCCGCGCGCCAGCTTCAAACACCGCTTCATTTTCTCTCGGAAGAATGGTGGGATTTTCGCCTGCCTTCCGCGACTTACAGCCAATATACCCCTTTATCTGACAATGACTTGCCCGAACATATACGCATGGTGAAATAATCTTGCGCGTAATTTGCTTTTTATTTTGTCATATTCTATAGTAAACTCATGGTATAAAATTATAGAGTTCGTATAAGAACCGTGTTTATAAATGAGGGTGATATGGCAGACACACAAGCAAATGATGTAATTCTACTTCAACAAGTTCTAATCGATAATCTCGATAAACTTGGCTTCCGATCAATTACAGCCAATAAAATTGGCGACAGAGAAGGCGTTCCTGACGGTATTCTCGGCAATGGTACGAGCACAGCGCTCCACACACTTGCGATCATGGCTCAAATCGAAGCTGGCGTAGAACCCGATAAAATCACCACAGGCTATAACGAAGACAGCGCGCCCCTTGTGACCGCTTATGTAGAAAAATACGCGGGGCCCGAGGCCGCAGCGCAGTTCTCCGGAAGTATCAAGTCAGTCTTTCCAAGCGGTGAATTTAACCGTGATTACGATGAAGCCACACTGGACACCGACAATGTTTCAAGAGAATTGAATGTTGCGGAATTCAGACGCTTGGGCGAAGGCGCGGTTGCCATTACAGAAGGCACACCACCCCCCGCGCAAAGCGCAGCCCCCCTGAATGATCAGGTTAAGGCTATGCAAGAAGTGATCTTCACAGGAAACATCCTTGCCAATATCGGTATGGAAGCCAACCAAGTTGGTAATTACCAAACAGGCGCTGCCGATGGTATCCTTGGCAAAGGCTCAAGCGAAGCTTTCCAAAAACTCGTTATTTTATCAGAGCGTGCTGCGGGGCGTGATGGTGAAGAGATCACAGGCGTTTATGACGCCGATCTTGTTAAAACATATCTGGAAGCCAACGGCGTAACAGCCGAAGACGCAACTAAATTTGTCAGCAATGCCGGTGAATTAAACGGTAGCTTGCAAACATTATATGCCGCCACAGCCGTGGATCCTGCAACAGTGCGTTTATCTGATAACGGCACGTCGGTTGCGGATGCTAATGTTGATGGCACTGTTATAGAAACGCCTAATACTGATGGTAACGGCGATACAGAAATTACGACGGATGATAATGAAATTGTCGTTACAACAGCAGCCCCGATTTTAGGCCCTGTGCCTTTTGCTGCCGAGCTTGATGGCGTTCCTGACTTTGTTAGCTTTGAACCCTTTACATTTGGCCCGTCGCCAACTGCATTAGGGGCACCATTTAATGTGGCGCAAACAACAGTTGGTATCTCCAGAGAAGTTGTCAGCAATCCTGATGTCAGAACCGCGACCCTGACACATAAAGAAGCCGATCAAATTCATGACCGCATCGGAGACGGCGTTGCCACCGCGCAAGAACAACTCGTTGCCATTGCATATGACAGTGCCAAAGACCAACGCGCAGAGCAAATCGGCCTGACAGGAAAAGAAGCTGAATATACAAAAGCTTTAGGCAGAGATATTTATGGCGAACAACGTGAAATGTATAGCCAAGCGAACGATATGCGCGCCGAGCTAAAAGACTTCAAAGTTGATGTTGATGGTCAATCTATAGCGCTTGATGATGTACCGCTTACACTCACACTGGAAGATGGGCAAACCGTTACAATGACCTACAACCAGTTCGATGAGAAGGTGAATGACTGGTATGACTTCATATCCGAAAGTGACCGCGAGCAAGAAATTCGCGGCGCAATGGATGTGGCCTATGCCGATCTGAAGGAGAGCAGCGGATACACTGCCAAAGAAGCGGAAATGAATGAATTGAACGTCACCGCGCGCAACCTTCCGAACGAGCATTTCCAACAGCTTCGCGAGTTGCCAATGGAAATTGCAGGGCTGAAAAGAGACTTGAGAAACGAAAATATTGAGTTTGTTGTACCAAGCAGCGTCACAGATCAACAATTGGCAAGCATTGCTCCATCTTATGAGCCGCCTGTTGAAGAAACAAACCCCGATGCTGAGCAGCAGACGCTTTTAGCCGCTAATAATCCATAAAATCTTTAAGGCTTAAAGATACACTCTTCTATATCGCGCGCCCAGCGCGGTAAGAATTTCATACGAAATTGTGCCTGCAGAATGCGCGAGATCATCAATCGTTTGATGCACGCCGATCACCTCTGCTCTGTCACCAATATTGGGGTATTGGTCTTCCGGCACCGCGCTTAAATCACACACCACCAAATCCATCGAAACCCGCCCGCAAATCGGCATTTTACAGCCCTGCCAATATAGTGCGCCACTATTACTGAGTGCGCGGAAAAGCCCGTCAGCATAGCCGATTGACATAATGGCGACATGGCCATTTTTATGGAAACGATGCGTGCCGTTATATCCGGCGGTTTCACCCTTTTTTACCGCGTGGATTTGCAATACGGGCACGTTTAACGATACGACAGGATTCATCGGGTTTTCATCCAGACCATCGGTTGGATTCCCCCCATAAAGTGCAATCCCCGGACGCACTAAATCCAGATGATAATCAGGTGATAAAAAAACACCGCCTGAATTACACATCGAAAATTGTGTATCGGAGAAATGCGCCATGATTGTTTGAAAGCGCGCGAATTGCTGTGCATTGATCGGGGTTTTAGTGTCCTCGGACGAAGAGAAATGGCTCATCACGCATTGCACATCAAGCCCAGCCAAAATTGATTGATCGTCAAACAATGTCTCAGCCTCATCAGAGGATATGCCCAGCCTGTTCATCCCTGTATCAAAATGCAAAACAGCCGAACATGCGCCGCCCCCTTGCGTGGCATAATCTTGATAAGCCGCGATATCATGCAACGAGTTTAATACAGGCGTTAGATTATGCGCGCGATATTCCCCCGATGCGCGCGGTGCAAACCCGTTTAAAATACAGATATTGGCGTCAGGGGCGAC
>TARA_R110001592_G_scaffold166437_2_pt1 | contig 11081 bp, 6 predicted proteins | sample TARA_R110001592 | Tara Oceans TARA_R110001592 (sample SAMEA4398387) | marine metagenome | biome: Polar Biome; feature: [SRF] surface water layer (ENVO:00010504); material: water (ENVO:00002006), including particulate matter (ENVO:01000060) such as... | depth 5 m | reverse complement strand
CCACATATCTCCAACAAAGCACTTGAGTCAACTTGTCGCATGCTAGACGGTACTTTAACGCCTTTTAATTCTTGATGTTTCTCGTAAATCTGACCAGGCCAAAGCATTAAATAGTGCCCTTCCGGCTCATTCTGATAACGTTCCCATTCCTCCGGTCGCTTGTGTAGCTTTGTTATTAGCTCACTTACCGTATCATTAATAGCATTTTCAGCTCTCATTAGTTCATTCGGCTCAAGTTCCAAAATTGATCGACACCTAATCAAAATCAATTCTTTACAATCATTTATTAAACTTTCATATTTACATCTCGACTCAATACTTGCTGCTGTTTGCTGCCTAACCCAAGTAAGTATTACTCCTGGTAGGGCCCTAGAAATTGCAGACTCAGAGAATGGCGTTACTGATGTCGCTTCAACTTGTTCATATAACCGTGAATGATAACTAGCAAATTGCTCATAGTGCGAACGGTCTCGACTCTTAGATGGGTTATAAATTGTCGTAATTAATCCCGGTTGCGAGTCCCAACGACGACCGACTCGACCAGTGACCTGGATATATTGTGCTGTACTTTTAGGTTGGCCAATGACAGACATAATTGACAGCCTATCAATATCCACTCCAACTTCGATAATATTTGAAGCCAGACAAACGTCAACGGGGGCTTTTTCTACAGCGTCAAATCCCTTGTTCAATTCATCCATTAGTTGAACTAATTTAGATTGTGAAAGTCTGCTGGTTAACTCATAGATATTTTGGATGTACCGTCTATTGGCCGGAGGAATATTTACTTTAGAATTAAGATATTTCAATCGCGCAGGTATATCTGAGTCAAATAGCGTTCGTCCACCTGATAACTCTCTTATACTGTTGTAAAAACATAATAGTGTCCACCATGGGTCTTGGAACTCTTTTTCTAAGCACGCCGTATGGAAAATTATTGACGCAAAACATCTGACTTGAGTGGTTTGCACAGATCCAAACTCAGCAAGAAGACCAAGATACAAACGACCATGGGCTCTAGTTTTATTATCTTCTTTGACGGCATATTTACCAAAAAATGAATCACCCATATCTAAACCAGGACTAGGAAATAGCTGGAGTTGTTCTCGATTATATAAAGACTTTATTTGTTTCTGGGCACCACTAATTGTTGCTGTACTTGCAATTATTTTTGGTTTTTTCGTCTTCCCATTAGCCATCTTATGAGTGCATAAATCTTCTAAAACTGCTTCATATGCGCCATACATAGTCCCAAGAGGACCTGAAATAAGATGAAGTTCATCTTGAATAATAATCCCAGGAGGCATCGAAAAGTTAGTGACCTCACTTCCATGTATTCTTTTACCAAAGAGTGCACCAGCATTAGGCCTGTATGCCAACATTGCAAATTTATCAGCTGTCGCGATGAACATTGAAGGTGGTTCAGCATAAAGATTCTCATCAATGACCTCTATCGGTAACCATGACTCTTCATATCGTCCACCAAAATGACAATTGTTATCAGAACAAGCAAGTGAGACTCTCTTTTCTCGGCCACTCCCCGATACCTTGAAACCTTTAATACGAATATCGATCCACTGAGTATCTTTTAGTTGTTTTGGTTTTTCAGTGGATTTAGCTTTACCTATTTGACTCTTACACCAAGGGCATTCGTTAATAACTAGTGGATTTCCCTCGGAAGCAGAGTCTTCACTCTTCTTAAATTTGTCAAATCGCTTATTTGCATCATCATTTGAATTTGGGCAAGCCGAACTCCCAAGCCATAAACCCAAACTGAAACGCTTCCCCAAAATGGGCTCCATAACAATAGCTTGACTTGTCTGGGATTCATTTCTTATATACTCCATTGCACAAATGAGACTTGCCGCTCTTTGAAACTGCTGTGTAGTTAACATTCTTAACGTATAACGCATAAAAACATTAGTACCGTCACGTCGCAAAGCATCAGTCCCCTTTATAAGTAGACGTTGATGGAACATATAGTAGGCCGCAACACCAAGGTATGCCTCTGTTTTGCCACCACCAGTAGGAAACCACACTAAATCGACTAACTCTCTGTCACTTAAGCTTTTTTCATCGTCGCCATCAGACACGCCATTCAATGACATCAACAAGAATGCAATTTGAAACGCACGCCACTTACCAATTCGACTAGATTCAGTTTCACTACTATATATATCCCATGGAGTTACTAGTTTATTTTCTGGGGATACATTATTCGGATGACTGAATTTTAACATTCGAGGTTTTACTTGCTTAGATCCTATTTGTTGTAACATCATTGCTAAGTTCGCCAATCGAAATGCCTCAAGCGCTTTCGGATCATCTTTTAACAAGTTCAGTCCAATCGTCATTCGTTCAAGACTTTCTCTGCAACGCTCCATATGAGTTTTAGCAATGTCTTGTAACTTTGGAGAGACTTGTTTTATCTCTGATTCTCGATCAATAATCCAATTTTCGAATTCATCGACAATTTTATTAAGTGAACTCCATTTGGGATCTAATTTATCTTCAGGTAATGTGGCACAGTCTCTCATTTTTAATGAAATTTGGTCTCCGTTATGATCCAAAATAACAGGTGTCATACTCGGTAGTTCAGTTGATGGGAATACGTCTAAAAAAATAGTAGCAGGAGTTCTGTTCCCCTCAATTTTCCACCCTACCGCACTTCCATGTCCCACAGCCCAAATCGAATCATTTGAATAAAGTAACTTTAGTGTAAGCTCATCTTCACTTTCAAATCCTGCTGTCGTCTTACTGACAGGATAAGGTAAGAAAGTCCCATTTTTAATAGTCACTTCAAAGTAAGATTGAAAGAGCGTTGAAGAAATTCGGTCTCTATCATTGTTACGCATGTTCCTTAGGACTATCGTAATTAACCACTTACCCTGATAAAATCTAGGGTAAACCTCTAAAGAAATATCTAATGGACTACCATCTGGGAGTATGTCTATTTTATGATTTGACTTTGATATTTTCTCTTGATGTTTAAGTTGACTTACATCTATAACAACAGGGCTATGCTCCTTAAAAGCAGAATGACGAGCCCAAGCATCTCGCTTCTGCTGATTACCATTCTTATCTTTGTAAACGCGTGTGCACCTCTCATATCTTCCGTTAACAGGAAAAGCCTCATCCGATTTTTGCCAGTCGAATAACACTTTTGAGGGTAAATTGATAATAAGTTGACCATCATCTTCAAACTGGGCAAATAAAGAAATTGCCATGTTAGATGGGGATCGGGTGTCAGTATTACTTAAGTCTAACTCGGTGGAAGCATCTCCCTCGGAGTCCAGAAAATTACTATCACTTCTAAGCCTGTCTTCTAATTTCTTAGCATCATTTTCATCTAGCTGTTCTAAATATTCTATTTCATCTTCAGTCTTAGAGTTTAGATCTAACTTAATACTACTAGATTGATCTAATGGAACATTAGGATGCAATAAACCAATAGCATAATTTTGCAAAGGGCTTTCACCTTTGTAGTAAACAATTTCTTGATTCATACCGCTTACATCGGTCCAAAAAATAGACCCATTTTTATCAATATCACGCTCAAATATGTTGTTATTAAATTCTATCATTGACGGAGTATCAATTGATCTAAAGGGGCCGACAAGCTCTCCTCTTATTGCCTCAACTAGTGCGGCCCTACTATTAACCATACTCATTTTTAAAATCCTTTTAATAAGACATTAGCCAATTGACCAGTATTTCTTTGCTACTCTCATTTACATAAAGACGGATAGCATCCGTTGCCCGTGTAATACCCGTGTACATTAAGTCTCTGCATACTTCAGTGTTTTCAACTTCAATATCAAAGTAAATAATAATTTTATTTTCCATGCCTTTGTAGTTATAAATTGACTCGAGCACGATACCGTCTCCATTACTTTCACATCTTCTAGTTTTTGAACCACCTAATAAATCACCGACCTTTATCGATGATTTATTTAATGGTTTAAATGACAATAACGTGATCTCACTTGACTTATAACCTTCAAGCTTCAACTCTTTGACAATGAGAGATATGGCATCAAATTGATCTACTGGATCAGAAAAGGTGTTGATCTCATATAACGAAATTCTAGGTTTTTGCTTCTTGAGATAATTAGTATATGGACTCTCTGACATTCCCGCTAAACGAATAGCATTTTCACCGACCTCTTCATAGTTTCTACAATTCTCAGATAGGAGCCACCGAGTAGGAATGTACTCCAACTCTAAAAGCTCTAAATTAGTTTGCAGATTTTTTTTATTAAAGAGTAATTGGTTTTCAAAGTCACCAAGAAAAAGGTACTTACCTCCTTTTAAACCGCCTTCCAACATATAATCTAAGCAGGCTAACCAATCATCGTTTCCTAAAATATCTTGAGCTTCATCAACGATTAATACGTCAAATTTTTCGGACGGATTATTGCGGAAAAAATCGATTACTTTTAGAGGCACACCCGACCAAAACCTTTGGCCGGGGTCTTTAGGGATCGGGATATTACAATAACTTATCAATGTAGAATTAATCGAACCGACAACCGAGTTATGTCGGAGATCAACTAAGCGACTCTTGAGCCAGTCCCCAATAAGTTTGTTGAAACAAACAACACCAATCTTTAAATTTTCACGGTCCAACTCTTTTGCAAGCATGATCGACAGCAGAGTCTTACCTGTACCAGCGCCACCATTGACTAAAACTCTTGAATTAAGCTTAAATAATTGTAAGACGACTTTTTGTTGCTCTACTAAAAGGAGTTCATTTTTTGAATCAAGAAAGTCGATTTCATCGCGAATAGTTTGTTTAACAGTGCTAAATGGTTGGCAAATCTTGACTAGCCTAGAAATATCCTTACTAGATAAAGGTTTAGGCAATGGAAACAAATTTGATGCATTAAAAATTGAAGCTGTTGCCATATCTTTAAGTTTTTGAGTAAATTCATCAGCAGATTTTATTCTTCTGAATGTTCCAGCATCCATAAGTTCACAATTATGAACTTGGATATTAGGCATTAATTCAAAAACTGCATTTGGAAATATACAACATGAAACTACAGGTATTTTTTTTGCATCAGGCCAATAGCTTTTGAGTGCTTTGTAGAATGTAGCGGAGGCACCACTAGATTGAGAAAAAGGGGATATTTTTATTGAATCGGGTTTCCAAGACACACCGTCGAAAGTAATGTAATTGTGAGATTTTACTTCTATGCAGAGTATTCCAACCGCTGGGATTATTGCGATAAAATCGATCTCTCTTCTACGAATTCGGTATTGTTGTCCACTGAATGGAGCTATATCTAACGAATGAAAAACAATCCAATTACTATTCGATTGAGAAAATAAATTAAAGACAGATTTTTCTCCTGGTGGAGTGTCCTCATTAAATTTGGTAGGTATTAGCCTCATAGTTTAGTCCCTTATTATCTATAAAAACTAGATTCCTTTATTGTTATAATTTTTCTCAACATATTCTTTGGTACATCATAACCAAAATCTATATTTTTTAGGTTATTTAACTTAATTTCACAACTCTCAGAGTTAGCATATATATTAAACCCCTCCAATAACCAAGATGTCGATGATTTAGAATATGATTTCACAAGTTTCTTTATCGCTTTATACACGTTTTCTTCAAATTCATAGCTATATTGCAAACCATCAGATATTGCCTCACCTCTAGAATAAAGAACCTCCTTCCAAGCAGATTCAGCCCAAAAATCAAAATCGTCAATATTAATATGTGTAACAATATCAGACTTTAAGCACCTCATAAGCGAAAAGAAATTGTCTTTGTCTTGCGGGGCTTTTACAACTTTATCTGAAAAATCACACCATTCACTTATACAGTTATCTAAATTTTTCAATTTAACACCTGAACGTTCCAACGCCCCCGAAATAGACGAAAAATCCTGTTCTAGAAGAATATTTTTCCAGATATCTTGATATTGACGATTGCTGACATCATGATTTTGAGAGTGATCACATGGAATATCAAATGATACAATATATATTTCCCCACTATCTAAACTTGAAATATTAACAGCTTTATCATAATGAACAGATACTTTTTGCGACTTATTATAAATATATATTATCTTTGAGTTGGGGGGGTAAAATACAGAATCATCATTTAAAAACTTAAAACATAAAGCAGGAAAATCATCTGAAATTAACTTTCGATAAACATCAAACTCATCAATATTATTTACATCCCTATCTGGTAAATCATCGCCATTACAAATTATCTGTTTCTTATCAAAACAAGAAATTAAATCATATCTTTCACTCATTTCTGATGTGTAAATAAATTTAAGTCGAGAAATAGGATTTAAAAATGCTACATTATTATTTCTTTGCCCTATCCATTTAAACTGAACAAGCTGTGAGTATTTAACATTTCTCAACAAGAAGTTTGGGATAGATGTATATTCATCAGAACGAATTACACCAATAAAAATAAGCTCATCAAAATCATCAAGCTCTTTGTATTCAGTTATGGTTGAAATAACATTTACGTCAATATCCGTCATGCAAAAACTATCTATTATAACTTTGAGTTCATCTTTAAACTTGCTTTCCGTAAATATAATATTTTTACTTTTATTTGTAGAGGTTTTAAAGTAATCTTCTACTGCGTTATACATCGGATTGCCAAACTTAATGGCTTTTTTAACCCCCCTATCGATTTCACTAATTATTTCAGTAATATCCTCTCCATACACATCTGAAACACTCTCGTTTTGAGAATCAAATGGAGTATTTAAAAGAACATTGTAAATGCTTTTTTGAGGAACTTTAAGGCTGACAAACATGTTCTTCTGTAGCTGCTTTGCAATATCAGTCAATTCATTTTCAAGCAGTATCGATATCATCCTAAAAATACAAAGTCTAATACTTGAAATATAATCAGAAACGATTTCGAACTCTAAAACCTTTAAAGACCCATTATGCTTTAAAATTTTACTATTCATTTTATTTAACTCTCATTAAATACGATAACATCGGTATCTTGCAAACCAGAATAAAAAACAACCTCATCAGATTTTTTTTCATTATGAGAAATCCAATCTCTATTTAAAGAAATATATTCGTACAAACTATTTAATTTTTGATCTGATTCTTCAGGGCTAAAAAAAATTATCTTTTCCAGATTTCTAATTCGACCCACATCAATAACCTTAAAAAAAGAATATAAATTACTAAATATAATGCTTTTAGGTTCAAAACCTGATTCTATTCCATTTAGATTGATGGCAAGTATAGGGTTTATTCTCGAAATTCTGTCATTAGACAATGTCAGCAACTGACCAATTAGCCCTAGCTTTCCATTAACCTCGATTTCAAGTTCATTTAATTTATTTAAAGCATGGAGATTTGAGATAACAAAGTTAATTTTAGAGTAACTTTGACTTAAATTATTTTGAATTGCTTTTCCTTTCGTCATTTCAGTATATATGTCACCAAGTGACGGCTTACCAGCATGTTGAATGAGGCTAGGTGTACCATGAATATGCCATTCTTCACTGTATCCTTCTAAAATAACTCGTTCTGTTTTATTATTAAAAGGGGTCCGTTTTGTGGCTTTTTTTGTAAAACTAACTGTAATTGTTCGTTTTTTAAAATCAAATGCCTCCACAGTATAATTGTGAGTTTCGCCAATTTTTTTGTATTGTGACTTTGCTTGCTCAAAACGCCCACATTTTGTTATTTCAGGCTGGCATATATATTTACAACTTGCACACTTAACTAAATAATCATGAGCATTATCAAGTAGCTTATTAAAGTGAAGGTTTCTATCATTTTTAGACTCGTCACAAAGGTCTCTGCAAAGTAAACCTAATGTAAACACGCTCGCAGCCAGTTCTGAATCTGGAACATAAATAAAATTGATACACTTCGTATCAGACCAATTGAAACCTAATTCAAAAAGTTTTGAAAGGTCTTCCTTTGTTGACACTGAAATAATCCTTGTAATCGTCATTTCGAACCAAATTCCATTTAGCATCACGTATAACATTATAAAATATAAGAAAAATGCTGATTTTACAACAGTTATACGAGCCCACAGTTTACTACTTATCTTATAATGTGATGGTGTGAAAATTTTTTAGCTATTAACTATTGTCCGGTAATACCTGCATAGATTTACTAGTACTTATAAATAGTGCATAAAAATAACTTACTAGACAAATACTTACACTTGTTTGGTTTGCGCCCCCAATAATTCTGCACTTGCTTCGCCATTTCGAAATAAAATATTAAGATTAATCACTCATAATGGTGCCTAACATCTTAAAATGGCTCAAATACAGAGACTTTTTTATCATACACCTAGGGCGACCGCATGAACGAATGTAGATCACACTTTGGTATTCATTGACATCTAGCTAACGGTTATGTCGCGATATTTTGAGGTATTTTTGGATTTACGCATTAACTAAATTGTGACTTTGATCTATTCATGCGGTTGCCCTAATCATACACTTAATGGTCAAATATTAATGAATTCCCACAGTAAATAGGCCTGACTGCTAGCTAATACTTAATAACACTTCAGTTAGATAGACTGGCATCAACATCATTATCCTGGTATCTTAGCGCTCCTAATATTTCCAATATGTAATGATTAAAATGACTAAATCACCAATACCAATTATCGATTTATTTGCGGGTCCCGGTGGTCTTGGAGAAGGTTTCTCATCACTTCAGAATAATCAATGTTTCAATATATTAGTGTCTGCAGAAAAAGATCCTTCTGCTCATGAAACATTGAGGCTTCGTGCTTTTTTCAGAATACTATCCAGAGAAAATCCTGAAGGATTAAATGATTATTATGAGTTTTGCAATGGCAACTCGGAAAAACCATATACTTGTAACACTATAAAAGAATGGGAAAAATCCGGATTAGAAGCTCGTCTGATAACATTAGGTTCTCCAGAAGGAAATACAGAGTTAGATCATGTTATCGAAAATAACTTAGATGCAAATAAACCTTGGGTTCTAATTGGTGGCCCTCCATGCCAAGCATACTCTTTAGTGGGTCGAGCGAGAAACAAAGGTAATGCGGAATATAAGGCAGAAGAGGATCATCGTCATTTTCTATACAAAGAATATTTAAGAATTATTCAGCAATATCATCCGGCCATTTTTGTGATGGAAAATGTTAAAGGGATTTTGTCTGCCAAAATAGGAGGCAAAAGAATATTTGATGACATACTTAATGATCTAGTCGATCCAGATACCGCACTAAAAGCTTCAAAGTCAGGTCACACATACAGAATCTGTTCATTAGTTGATAATCAGATATTTAGAAAAGGAGACGACCCCAGCCTTTTAGACCCTAAAAAGTTTATTATTAAGTCTGAAGAATTCGGGATTCCACAAGCACGGCATCGGGTCATTCTTATAGGTATTAGAGATGATATATCAGGAGAACTTGAACCAATAACAAAGCACGATTCAGTAACGGTTGAGCAAGTGATTGGTAACCTTCCAGAATTAAGAAGTAAACTTAGTAAAGGGGACGATTCTGCTGAGGCTTGGCAAGCTTGTGTTGAACAACAACTGAAGACCTTAGCAAGTGTTACTACGAGTAAAGAGCTTGCCTCACAACTATCTGATACCTCCAAGTATATTATCAAAAATGGATCGTCTGGCAGTATTAGATATCCCAAGGTTTCAGGTAATGGATCTACTGAACTAACAACTCTTGATGATTGGTATCTTGACCCGAAATTGAATGTTTGGCTTAATAACGAAACTCGTGGTCATATGAATAGTGACTTAGGACGTTATGGATATGCTGCTTCTTTTGCCAAGGTATTTGGAAAATCACCCAAAGGACATAAAGAGTTTGATTTACCAGGCTTAAGACCTGATCATAAAAATTGGGAAAGTGGAAAGTTCTCTGACAGATTTAGAGTTCAGCTTAGCAATGCGCCATCAACCACAATAACCAGCCACATCTCGAAAGATGGTCACTACTTTATTCATTACGATCCATTGCAATGTCGAAGCCTTACTGTCAGAGAAGCCGCTAGACTGCAAACTTTCCCTGATAATTATTTTTTTCAAGGCAATAGAACTCAGCAATTTCATCAAGTTGGAAACGCTGTACCTCCTCTATTAGCAAAAAAAATTAGTATAACCATACTAAACATACTCAATAGAAATTAATTCAGAACAATAGAATCGGTAATTTTTATTACCGATTCTATTGTTCTTTTTAAAAGGTATTGTGACTTATAGTCCGTAGACCTAAGAAATTGGACGTATGATAATCAGCACAAACAACATCACCGGAAGCGCTAATGAGCAAAATATCTGTAATAAATCTTCCACATGAAGAAACTTATCTTGGATTTGATATTTGTATTGAGCCTAATCAGGATCAGTATCGAGAAGGCTTTTACTGGTCGGTAAGCAGAGATGATGAAGAGCATGATTGTGGGTTAGACTTTGAAGCTCAGCAGGCCCTTGAAGCAGCTTATAAGGCTATCGAAAAGTTAATTAGCTAATCGACAGCCTTAACCATTTTTAGGTGATTATGGAGTGTTACAACAAATTCTGATTGACTGACACCTAAAGCCAAAACGATAGTCTCTAATGAGTCCAAAGTAATATTTCGAACACCACGCTCTACTCCGGAGATGTAAGTTCTATCTATCCCTGACTTTCTTGCCAATTGCTCTTGGCTCAAACCAGCTTCAAGACGTAAGCTTTTCAATGTTGATGCGGTTACCTGCCTTAAAATCATTCTCGTTCCATCAATGTATTCAATTACCCCTAGAATCAACTTCTCAAACTAAAAACTCAACAGACTATGAGTCACATAACTCAAAAACTACTTATCATAGTAGCATTTGTGATCTTGCGTCTTTCACGATATTTCTTACTGCTTTCATCGAAAACAACCAATCAACCAATTGTTTTTAAAGCATAATTAACAAAATCTGTAAAATGAAATATTTTCCCGCCTATCACCTAGCAGATCATAATTCAATAATTTTATAAAGTGCTCCTACCCAATATCGGGTAACTAACAGCAAGGAAATTATGATGATTAAATCTAACTTAACTTCAACTCACAT
>TARA_R110001592_G_scaffold130333_2_pt1 | contig 11081 bp, 5 predicted proteins | sample TARA_R110001592 | Tara Oceans TARA_R110001592 (sample SAMEA4398387) | marine metagenome | biome: Polar Biome; feature: [SRF] surface water layer (ENVO:00010504); material: water (ENVO:00002006), including particulate matter (ENVO:01000060) such as... | depth 5 m | reverse complement strand
TAAGGTGTCTTCATTTCTCTTCCTAATTTGCTCATTACGAAGAGCAGTTTGCCTTTGTGTGGCAAGCTTAAATAAAGAGTCTCCAAATCCTGGTTGTCCGTTAGCCATTATGCTTGAAATCTTTCTTCGTCTATAATTTCATCCTTAAAGACTTTGTTTAATTCTTTTGGTCCCTTCTTGGCTGCAGCTATAAGCTGCTCCATTAGCCAGTCGGGTATAATAGTTTCTTTCCCTGTTACCTCTATCTGGTTTCCATCTTCGTCTACAGCTGGTGAGCCGTCTTTGTTTGTTACCATCATGGGGTTTTCAGAATGATCTGACGCCCCTTGCGTTGTTTGTAAACCACCACCACCTTCATACTTTAATGTTTTACCAGATCTCGCAGAGGCGGTTGGTAATGGGTTGAGTAATGATTCTAACCCTAATCCAAGATCACCAGTCTTGCTGAGTATACTGCTAATACCTTGACCATAGTCAATAGGTAGGTCAGCTTGTGTAGCCATAGCATCAAACCTCATACGCCTTTGCCTAGCTCTATCTTCTGCTGTTTGTTTCTGTTGACCATATTGACCTAATACGTTTAGTAAAGCACTTGTGTCTTTAGTCTTTTGAGCCTGTACAATTTTAGAGGCTGCTGCAGGGTCTACCCCCTGATCTAACAACTCTGCTAGTGTAGAAGTCCTATCTTCCGAATCACCGCGAGCAGTTAATGTTGCTAGGTTAACTGCTGATGGGTCTACCTCCGTAGCCTCACCAGATAATCTAGCTAAGTCTTTATACCTGTCAACCGTCTCCCCTTGTCTCTTCTTTGCGGTAGCCAGGCTAAGAATATCACCTAACACAGAGCCAGCTTTTGAACCCACCCCTATTTTACCAGCCGTACCAAGCTCCCATGGGGTGTCATTGTTTTTTTCATAATCAACAAATTCCCCGCCTTTATTGGTATCATCACCGCCAGACTCTTCAGGGTTCATCTTTTTCCACAACTCTATAGCTTCTTCGCGTGTCATTTCACCAGAGCCAGTAGCTATCGCATCGTCTAGGATCTTTTGTATTTGTTCTTCTGTTGGCATATCTGCAAATTTAGTGAATTTTTAGCTACTATGGTCAAGCCTAGTGTGTTCATAATTCAAATTTAATATATCTAGCTCGAAATCTTCATATCCGTAATGTCCAATTTGTAAATCAATATCCGCATACTGACCTTTTGGATCACCCCCGTTTATTTCGCTTGGTGTAAGGACGTAAGCTAAAAGCATCTCCCCGTTGGTTATAGAGGTGTTTACCATTGATATAAGAGCATTCGATACATCAAAACTAGCTGGTCGGACAAGTAAGCCATCAGCAAGTTTTGTGTTTATTTCTGTGTCCCCTTCACTCAATATATTAGTATTAGTATGTGGAGCATTATTATCTATACCTATGTATACGCTGTAAGTGTTAGAACCTAAATTAAAACCATTAATAAAATCTATTTCAAGTAGAAGTAAAGTGCTATTGGGGGCGTCGTTTTCAAACCCATATAAGCCATCAACGTCAGTTCCCGATGCGCTAAAAACCCTTGTCAACCCTGTTATCCTCCCAGCAAGCTTTAGATTGCTCCCTGTAACCTTAGGGTTTCTACCCAGCGGTGCGTAAAGGATACCGCCTTTTTCTGTTAACCTACCAACATTTGCATCTCTTGCTTGCGAAACCTGAGATGTATTGTTAGCTAAAAAATTACTTATCCCTCCTTTAAGGTTTTCCGTACCTTCTAAAGATAAGCTTTTGTATATCTTGTTAGCTGACAAATCTTTATTGAAAGAGCACTTTAGGCTTGAGTGGTATTGTTGATTATAAAATTTATTTATACCTACATTATCAACTTTATATGGGTTTATATCGTGAACCCATGCTAATTCATTCGCCGCATCTGTTGACCTGCACGTCAGCATTTTTTTATCTAAGTATGCATAGTTCGTAGGCAGGAAGCTGTACCTGGTTTTCCAAGACCTCCCACCCGCATTATCAAAAGCTACTGTTTTAGAATTTTCTGTCATAACTTTTACGGTTGTTCGTTGTTATCGTTGTCTTCATCTTCGTCTTCGTCTTCATTTTCATCTGAAAAGCTAGCTCCATAACTAGGTAAAAACGCAAGCAAATCGGCAGAACCAATTTCACCATCATCGTTATTATCGAATCTGCTATCATACCCTTCATCAACACCTTCTAGTGTTCCGTATGCGATTAAGAACTCAAGCAAATCGGCAGAACCAATTTCACCATCTCCGTTAGTATCGAATGGAGACCAAATTTCCCCATCAGGAAAAATATCTGAGTTAACCAGCCTTACTTTTATTTCTTCAAGACCTCCGTTCATGCTGATTGTATATTCACCTGGTAATGGTCTTACCCCTAGTGTAAAATCTCTTTCTGCGATAACACCTTGGTTGTCTGGGTTGTTAACCGCAAACTGCTCATCTGCAAACAAAGAAGGGGTATAAACTATCGTGAAGTCAAAAATAACAGCATTTGGAAATTGAATAATCCCATCATTTACAACATCTTCGTTTGTAAACCCTTCAGGAATTACAGTAATAATTGTAGGGTCAGGTGGCAGGTCATCGTACGTTAAATAGTTTACCTCACTGCCTTCGGTATACTTTATGCCATTTTCATTAAGGGCTATATCAAAAAATTCCTCTGTTAAGTCATCAAGATAAATATCCCCTGGAACATTACCTAAATTTACAACCCGAACTTTAATATTTTTTTGGGATGGCCCTATCACCTCTACACCTAGTTCGTTTGTTGTAACTATATTGGAGTTAGTTAAAAGCACAGGTTCTAAAGAATCTCGAAAGTTTGCTCCATCAAGACTATATTCTACTCGAAAGTCAACAAATGGATCTTCCACTACCTCTTCGTCTACTACCTCCTCTTCGTCTTCTACCTCTTCTTCTATTGAGTCGGAAATTGGTATAGTAAGACTATAGTTAAATTCAACGTCTGGTGCATTTTCAATCTCAATTATAACCTTATGGTTTGCCACAACTTGAGGTGGGTTAGATTCAATTACATACACCCCCTCCTCTGCTAAAGCCTGATACTCCGAGTCGCTTAAAGACATCGAGTTAAGCCTAACAATAGTAGTAAAACTAAGGAAACCATTTGCTGGTATCTCCTGAAGAGATGTGGTGGTGATGAATACACCGCCACCGATACTAAAAAGGTTTGCCCCAGACACATGCTCGTGGTGAATGTCTGTGATAACAGCATCTATTGTTTCTGAAAGGTTTTCAAGTGTCGCTGTATTGACGAGCTGTAAGTTGCCCCCAATAAAAAACCCTGAGATAATAGCATTTACAAGAGGAGTTGCAGAACCCCCCGCAAAATCGTCGGGGGTAAAATTATACCCATCTGCAGGGGAGAAAACAACAGCCGCTTGTGTAGGATCTTCTGTGTCTGGGACGTCTACATCGTCTTCAAAACCCTCAAACCCTGAAGAAGGCTCTTCAACACTCTCCTCCCCTAATTTGGGTTGTAAAGGAGTTACTTCACCTGCAGTATTAAAAAAAGGTAAATTACCTACAGTGATAAGAAACTCATCTTTTAGAGGATCATACCCCCCTGGTATATATATTTTTTCAGGGAGGCTTGGCTGAGCGTCTGCCTCTCTCTTTTTAGCTTCCTCAAATATCCTGAAGAAGTATGATTTTAACCCCATATCAGAGATAACCTGTATACCTTGTGAGGTTAGTTTATACACCTCACTCTTCGCTTTACTGGCGAAGTAGGTTGCAGAGTTTGTTTTAACCACGGACTCAGGGTTGTTATCACACCCGTATTCCCCCGCGTAAAAAGCCTGAACCCCAATAACTTTGTTTGAAGTGACAAGGTTGTTTGAACCCGAAGCATCAGATATAATATTTCTCTCTACAGGAACCGTGCTTGTTTTGTTCTCTTGTATACATATAAGAGAATCGTAGTTGTTTTGTAAATAGTTTATAGCCCCGTACTCCCCTGGAAGATCTTTAAAGTTAGAGGCGGTTCCATTGAACGAAGTAAACTTAATGTTCCTTCTTGAGAAATTATGCTTGTCAGAATATATAATAGAGGACCGCTTCCTTACCTGCCCCTCATCAGGACGTATAGCTTTTGGTTTACCTATACCTATAACGTTGTTCCCCGCAAAGGTATCATTAAAAGTCATAGATTCCACGTAGTAATCTCTAAACCTTGGTGAGCTATCCCCCTCCTCGTTACCTCTTTGTATGAGGTTTTTAAACATCCCGAAGGATTCTATCTGGTTACCATCGGCATCAAATTCTTGATCCCCAAACTCTGGTACAGCTAGCGCCCCCCTCCTAAACCAAACATCACCTTTATCTAATTTAATGGAGTTGGTTTTGTGATACAAGGTTCCGTTAGCTGTCATACCTATGTCGTAAACCCTTCCCGTTTCGTAGAAAAGGCGCTCGTCATCATCTACGGTTTTAGATGGGGAATATATTTCTACAACGCATATATCGTTCCAGTTGTGAGCCGTAGTTTCCGCTTCATTTTCCGCTTCTTTTACACTTGAATAGTTAAAACCCTCGGCTTTAGGATTGTTTCTTAGTACAAGGTATTGACCTGTTCTAAAGTCGGCAACTACGTTGTTATCTTCATCCTTTTCGAAAGCCTTTCGGAATATGTTTTCCTCTGGGTTATTTGTCACCGTCTCCACCCCAAGTATATCAAACTCAACATTGTGTGGAAACACACGGCTGTCAGGACCTGTAAAATAAGACAACACACGAAGCTTATCCCCTTCTTTGTATGTATACAATTCTTTTCTACCTAACGGAGAAACAGCCCCAAATGCTTCAGCATAAGAAACGTCCTTGTTGTGTTGTAGATAGTTTAACGACACGTAGATGTTTGTGCTTGATGGGTCTTCCCCTTCGTCTGAACCCTCTGTATTTAAATTCAAGTTAGCTATACACGCTCCACCCGTAGTGTACTGTATGAAGTTGCCTTTTGTGGTGTTACCCCCATAAACTAGCTGATAGTTGTGCGCCCATTCAGGTGGGTCGTTTTCTATCTCTATCCCTATGGTTACCCTTCCTTTATTGTTTCTTTCCTCTTGTGAGTACCCTTTTACGTACACCCCTTCCGTATTGGTAGCCTCATTATCAATTTCTATAAACTTAATAGGGTTTACATTCCCGCTTCTCCCTCTTTCGTCATAATACACCAATCCAAAAGCATGAGTAGCTCTTGTTTTAAAAGACCTACCACCTGCCCTTAGCTCGGACGCAGGTAAAACCCTAGCCTCTAACTCTGTGTAGTTTATCTCCGCGTCATCAAGCTGAGCAGAAACAAACAAATCTTTTCTTGCAGCGTTTTCGCTTTGGTAGTTGCTATCGTTTAGATTAAAATGTCCTACATACCTCGCACCAGGATTCCACGGTCCAGAGTTTAATACACTATCTATATTGGCTTGAACTCCAAGCTGAGCACCAGCCTGATCTGTTTTATACCAGTTGTGAATAAATCCACCGTTACCTGCGGTTATTGATATGTTGGTGTCCCCTATAGTTCCACTAACGGCATAGCCTCTTTGGTAATAAAGCCCACCTAAATAAGGGAGCATAGGCCCTTGCCCGTAAATCTCCCATAAATTACTAAATTGAAGATGCTGATGCCTCCCCCCTTGTTTTATTTTTGAAGGGACGATATACCCTCTTGGAGCTATCCTCCCTGTAAATACCATCTCACCGCTTACACTACCTACGGTATAAGAACTGTCCCCCTGGCCAAACCCCTTCCTCCTATTTTCCCCACCGTGAAAATCTGACCCTGGACCTATAGCCCCATCTAAAATAGATATTCCGTTTCCAGCCCCTAAGTCTGCTTTGTCGGGGTCATAAAGACCAGACTGAACATCCCCTTGCAAGTACCCAATGATGCGGTTCCTCCCAAACTTGGATGTTGTTGCTATACCCTGCCCCGCATCAGCAATTCCATGTTGACTTACTAATTTTAAATAAGGATATATGTACCACTGCTCAAATTCATTTCCGCAATTTACATCTTCTCCCCAGCCAAGCGCATCACCTCTCGATCTGATTTGATACATCGTAGGGTCTAAAAAACCACCAGAATTTCCTCCAAATACCTCTATATCTACTATAGCTGCGTTTTTCCCGATCATGTTCGATTCAGGGTTAGGGTCTCCAGGGCTTAAGCCTGTCACGTCCGTGTTCGATCCGTTCATGTACCTGGGGAAATCCGCAGCTACAGGCGTATAAACTTTCTGGTTGAATTGACCATCTAATATATATTCTTTTGAATACACATACCATGAGTCTATAATTAAAGAATCTAAGCTCCAGTACGTAGCGTCTCTTACCCCGTAGTTTCTAGTGTCGTTACCGTCGTTTACAATTCCGCAACTTGAAGCATTACTCTCATACGCCTCGTCCTTCCAAGTTTCGGCGTCTATAAACGGTACGGCGGTTAAAACCTCTAAATCATTTAAAGAGGCTAAATCAAGCTCTAAAAAACCATTACCTATATCGTTTAAACCAAAACTCACCTCTGCTTTGTTTACAATAAAGTACCCACATGGAGATTGATTATTTTTTGCTGTTTGTGTTGCGTGAGTATAGTTGCCTACAGCACAGATAAGATGCTTCCTATCATCCCCCCCTGTGTCGCCCCCAGAAGATACAGGTATCCTGTGAGCTCCAGATATGGCTGCTTCCGTAGATGTTCCTGCATTCCCTCCAGACAACCCTTCGTTTATGAAGTAAGTTGAGGTGGATTTACTGGACATTAACTGCAAATCGTTTTCCTCATAGTCATAAGTATCGCTACCTGACAGAGCTGCAATAAGAGCATTTTTTATTGTAGCAGAAGCGGCAGTTATTTCATCACCTGCCTCTGGGTCCCCTAAAACTTTAAGCCTTACGCTGAAGTGTAGGTTGCTTCCCCTAAGTATAAACGGGTTAGCTGCAGATGTGCCAAACACACATTTAACGGAAGGCATTTCTAAATCTACCTGGCTAGAAGTAGTGTTCCATGTTAGCAAAGGAAGACCATTTTCGTCAACAGCACCAACCCCTGTGTTTCTGCCCCACATAGTATCTAAGTCTTGAAGGACATTTAAACCGCCGTCTCCACCACATGTATTTTCTAAAGTAGCCCTTTGACCCCAAACCTGAGGGGCTTCAACCGTTGTTGTCCCGTCACTTTCTGTCTCATCCCCCTCTAAAGACAAATGCTTTGAACCATGAAAGCTGTCGTGTGAGTTGTATATGTGAAAATTGCGGTTTGGCCTTACAAAAAGCTCAAAGTTTATAAAGCTCCCAGCGCCTAAAACATCAGGGATGTCGTCTGTGTTGATGTGATAACCAGCTCTTTTATTGCTTTGTCCTGATCCAAAATTAAACTCAGATGTAATTGACCCCGTGTTTTTAATAGTAGGGGTGACTTTAATATTTAGGTCGGTGAGGTCATCTGGTCTCTCATGGTAGATTAAGGTAGCTTTAGCCTCTACCTTTACATTATCGTACCCCTCTACGTAGTTCCCATATGTAAGCCTGTCAGAAACAATAGCCTGGGCCTGAGCTTTTTGTGGTATATTATCAAACGGCTTGATAGCATCTGTTTGAGGAAACCCCCCAAAAATACGCCTGTTGTAAAATTGATATACGTTGTTGCTATTTGCTAAATCTTCAACAGGAACCTCTTCAACGACTTTCCACGCACCCGTGTTACCTACACGAGCCAATATCCTAACTTCTTTTATTTCTTTTGTACGGATTATAGTTTCCTCCGAAGCTCCATCGTATGATATTACCGAAGGTATTTTTAAATCACACCTGTTATTGCTCGATAAATATGGGTCTACAGACGCACCTTGCGTATAATACGCTGGTGGGACAGCTATATCTGAAAACGTAGATAAAGCACTTTCTTCCCCTCCTTTATATAAATGCTGGTACGCAAATTGAAAGCCAGGTAACCCCTCAAAAGATGAAGTTGGATCTAATATATCATTTTTGTATACCGCTTCTATAGGGTGTATAGGTGTTTTTGGGCAAGCTGTAATAAAGTCTTTAAAGTCTACATTAGAGTAACCTGGGAAAGTTTCTGTACGCGCTCTTAGCGGATGCAACTTACGCGGTTCATTTACATTATCTGTAAAATATAGTACAGGTTGTGACTCGTATTGAAATCCTCCGTACTCAAATGGCACAGAGATGTTTACAACATCTGCCTTTATAAACCCGTCTGAAGGGAACTTAAACTGAGCGTTTGTAAATATCTTTTTGAATTTAAATTCACCGTCTATCGCTGGATTATCTCTAAAAAAGTCTTTAGGGTCATAAGCATACACACCTTGATGTTCTGCAATCATATGATAAACAAAAAAATAAATTACATCATTAACATGATCCGTAACCGAACCTATAACCCTATGCTCCTGACCTGCCATACCGTCTGTACTAAACGCATTAAAAAAATCTAGTTTTTTATTTCCGTTTACAGGCTTAAGAACCCCAGCGTTACCCGTAGCATCATTCCCTTTGGTTGTATCACCCTCCATACGAAAATCATTAGAAGATACCAAATTAAGGGCATCTTGCATTTCATCTGGCTTTCTTAGTCGGGAGTCAGCAGAAGCGTTAAGTTTTCTTGGTCTTATCTTATCAATCATCAGTACTTAGGGGCTAACTTAAAGTTTTTACGTATAGTCTTGAGAGCTTCGGTCTTAGAGAAATTACTTAGTCTTGCCTTAGCTTTTCTTCTTTCGTTGTAGTATTCCGACCTAGCCCTAGCCTTTTCGTTAGCTGGTACTGTAGATTTTCTTTCACATAATTTGTAATACAGGTAGCTACGCAAAGCCTCTTCTGCATAAACGTGTATAACAGGGTTTGTAGAGCGTGCTTCGTCCGAGACGTACTCTAGTACCACTTCACTCACTCCGCTTGCTGTATCGACCTCTAAACGGTTCTGATCGAGGTTTAATCTATACTCCCCTTGAGCGTGACCGCCTCCCGTCCCATACAGCCTACCCAACCCCCCTTGGTAAGCGTAGTTCTCGAATATATAAAAATCATACTCGTCGGCAGCTGTTGACGAACCCGTTGTAGAGCCCTTGCTGTCCTTTCTATTTAGTATAAGGTTGTCATCAATATTCAAAGGACCACCATCACTATCTCCCGTGGTTGCTGTGTCTTGGTCAACGCCGTCAGTATCAGCTTCTTGTACTATGCGTCGCGAATAGTTTAGGTTTTTGTTTTGATTAAGGACGCGCAGGATACCGTCCGACCCCACAGTACCTACCTTGACTAGATCCACAAAGTCGTCAGGGAGAGCAACGGTGTTGTTGGTTGTGTTGACATCTACTTTCAAGGACTTAACCCTAGATGTAACATCAAACCCAAATTCTCTTATACCCCTTAAAGCTAAGTTCCTCATCACGGAGTCAGAAGGAGCATTAACGTAATCGTCAACATCCAGCGTTATTACATAGTCGTCCAGCACTTGATTAAGCGGGACGTAGTTCATACCTAATTTGGAAACATCAGAATACGCCATTATGAAGCAGTTTTAGTTATTAAAAATTCATCACGTAACCCAATACCTATCATCCTTGCCATCTCTACTACAAGCTCATTCTTATAATGTTCTGGTAATTCAAAATCCCTACAACCTTCTGGCTGTGCTATATCTATCTGAGCATTTTCAGGGCCTGTCATAGATATTGCAGCATATTGTGGTAAAGAGCTTGTATCTGTGTCTCCTGCTGAACCAACGTCATTCTGACTGATAACAAACTTTGATCGTGGCTGCCTGTAGTAAGTCAATGAGACATCATCTACATCGTTAGGAAAAACCTCTATATTCTCCCCAATTAAAGCTACAGGAAAGTCAGATGTCGGTGTTGATAGGTTGCTTTTTAATATCCTGTCTATCTTTTCAGAATCGTATAGTAACTCTACAGAAACTCTATCCTCTGTAGACATAGAAATAATTTTAGATAAATCAGAAGGCTTTTCAAAAACAGTAGCTTCATCGTCACCGCTGTCATCAGTCAAGCCAGTAAGATCTACTTTACTAACAAAGTATGCTAAGTCCTCTTCTATTTGCTTATGTAGTGACTTATAACGTGAAGGATCCATACCTCTACGTTTAGCGTTAAGAGCTTCTGGTAGAGCAGCGAACAAAGAATTAAATAACTTCTGTTGAGCTAACCCAGCAAAAGAATTAAACACGATTGGGGTAACAAAACCTTTCTGATCTTTGTTGCAATAATCACGCAAACTATTGTATACTTCTATGACACTTATCATATAGCAAATATACAAAAAGAAAAAGCCACCTAAATGGTGGCCCCTTCCCATCGTGAGTGTTCTTGTTTAAGCTAACCTGTCTAGTCTTTCCTCTAAACTGGACAATACTGGAGCTCCCTTTTCTGTGAGGCAGAACCTAACCATAACATCCATAGAATCCTGACCTGCAGGGACAGACACAATCAAGCTGTTAGAATCAAACCAGTAGCACCCGTCATTTTTAAGGTTAACTATCTGATAATCTTTAGCTTGCTGTATTGTAGACCTTACCTGAACCTGAGGGGAATCAAATGATTCTATAAATTCCTGGGTCTTCTTCTTAGCTATGTTAAGTAGGTTATATCTTATTTCGGACACAGCTACATTAATGTTGAGTCCAAAATACAGTGCTATAGGAAGCAGTTCATTTATATCCTTATCCCTAACCATGGAAACCGCCTCCGAAAGCAAGAACTCCTTTTTAAGCTCTATTTCAGCATCTTTCTTCTTATCCACCTGTCTGAATATCTTACCTCCGTTAGCTATGTTCATTGGGTGTAAATCCATAAATTGACGCAGGTTTGGTTTGTCTTTAGCTACAAAAAGTTTACCTTCTCTAAATGCTACAGTTTCTTTACGTGCTTTGTCGCCTTGTTCGTCGGCCCATATAGACGGTTCGTTAGGACAATAACGCATTTCACGCACCGTGTCCTTATCACTATCATATACCGTAATACCTTTCTGTGGAAGCATATATACAATCCCAGCGTTCTT
>TARA_R110001592_G_scaffold57536_8_pt1 | contig 11084 bp, 11 predicted proteins | sample TARA_R110001592 | Tara Oceans TARA_R110001592 (sample SAMEA4398387) | marine metagenome | biome: Polar Biome; feature: [SRF] surface water layer (ENVO:00010504); material: water (ENVO:00002006), including particulate matter (ENVO:01000060) such as... | depth 5 m | reverse complement strand
CCATTGCCACCGCTGATATTTAGCATGGCGAGTGGAATGCCCGCCAATACGCCGTCATTAGCCATTGTTTGCAGAGGAATAAATTTACCCTTGGCAACTAATTGGCTGATTAGCTCGCTGGGTAGCAAGTTCACGATGTCATCAAGATAATTTATCAGTGACGTGGGATCGGCGCTGGCCGTTAGTACGGCAATTAAGGTGCTGGTGGCTTCTAGTGGTAGTGAGGTCACTGTAGCGAGTACGGTTTGCAGTGGCAGGGCCGTTAGCAGATCGATGACGTTACTGAGGCCGCCTGGAATAATCTGTGTGTCAGCGACGTTGTTAAGTGAGCCGCCACGTTTGACTTCGTTGCTTGTTGTGCCGGATTCCTGACCGGAAAGACTAAAGCATACGTCTGGTATTGTGGCGGTGCTGTTACCTCCCTGAAGTTTGTCGGCTAAAAAGTTCAGTGCTAAATCGGTGGTGGAATAGGTTTTACCATCGCAATACAGGGTGGTTTCGGTGTCAAATAAAATCTGCCGACCGGCGGCTTGCAGCAGCGGTAAAATATGGCCGTCACGCTGAACAAATAGATGCGCTTCGCGGCCCTGTCCCTTCCAGCATTCGTAGTTCACCACGGCGTCATTAATATTAAAGAGTACGTCGTTGCTGCCCTGAATAAATAGTGCGTCGGCGGTTGATAAGGTTCTGCCGTCGCTGCGCTCGCCTTCACAGAACGACAGTGGGCTGTGCCCAGCTAAGCGGGTTATGGTTTCTGGGGCTATTTCCCCTGTGGTGGTGGCGCCGATAACGGCCTCGAAAAGATAGGGTTCGAGCTTGCCCATGGAAGCGACGGTTAAAATATCTAACCAAATATTCTTGGGCGTATTATTGGCATACAAGCTGTAGGGCAGGTCGCTCCAGGCTGCTAGCGGTACGATGGCATCAAAGCGCTTATCGACACTCGAGCATACGGTTTGAAATCCGCCGCCGTAAGATAGGCCGATTGAGCCAATAAGCGGGTCGCTGCCCTCTGAGCTAAGATTAACGAGGTTTTCTTCTGCCCAGTCGATGATTTGCGACACATTGCGGCAGTCGATATCGGGGTCCATTACGGTGATATTGCCTGAGGTTTCACCGAAGCCGCGCTGATCAAAACTAATGACGTAGAAGCCGCGTTCTAGCCAAGCTCGGCGGGCGACCTCGCCTGAGATATCGTTGGTGATGACGGCTTCAAAAATATTGGGGTCTTCAAGATTCTTAGCTCGAGACAGCCCAAAGCCGTGGCTGTGGAGGATCAGCGGCACCTGCTTTCCCTGGGGGTTTTCGGGTATGTATACGGTAAAGGCCACAGACTCGTCGTCAAAGCCGGTGAGGATCTGATCAAAGTGATTTTTGCTTTCCGCTTGGCCGGTGTTGTCGCCGCCAGAATTGTCACCAGTATTGCTGCGAGACGACGAGCTAGAGCTGCCGCCGCAGGCGGAGAGCATGGCGACTAAAAGGAATATGACTAGCTGGGTGACGTAGCGCGAGTACGGGAGCATAGTGTGCCTCGTTATTATATTGTCTTAAATGCAGTCGCTAATGGCTTAGTTAATGCATCGACAAATAAGGGAATTCAGATAACGGAGTATAATGTTTTCACCGAAAATATTAATGCTTAAGGCATTAAACTTTTCCGTTTCGTGAGCTGCCGCACTTTATAACACTCATTACTAGCTGCGCGCCCTAGTTTGGCGCACAACTAGTGGTGGCTTAGGATTAACCCAGTTTTTTCATGTCAATTGCAAAGTAGCGGTGCCATATATTGTGTTCTTCTTGTGCTGATTGCTTCCAGCCGTATTGCTTGGGGCGCTCGGTTTCGATGGCGAGGGTGCCGAACAGCAGCCAATCGTAAATCGACAGAAGATTGCACATATTCTTTGCCGAGTTTTTGCCGCGAGCGTGATGGTGGTGATGTTGTGTGGGAAATGTGAGTACATGGCAGAGCGCATACATGGTTTTGCGTACCCAGGCCCAGCGGTGGTTTAAGAAGTACAGATCATAGTTCCAGTTCACGTGATTGTGAGCGGCCCACAGGCCCTTAAACGCCGTGCCGAAGAGGAAGACTTCGGTCAAGCCAAGATACAGACAGGTAAACTGAAACCAAAAGTTAGGCATGATGAACCAAAACAGCGAGTGCTCAACAAAGGTCTGCGTAACTGTGATCTCACCCTTGCCATCATTGGTACCAGAAAAATGATGGGGGCGATGACCAATTTTAAAGAGCTGCTGCGCATACAGCAGGGGTTTCCAGCGCATACGACGGGCGTGGGAAAACCAGTGGGCACCGCTGTGAAGAAGCTCTTCAATACAGATATAGGCCAGTAACACCGGCCAAAAGTAAACCTCTTGCAGCCACCCAAGACCGCCCTCAAATTCCGGTACCAATATGCGCCCTAGCCACGCGGTGGCAAAGACCAGTGCGGGGCGCTGCACCGCTGCGAGCGTGACTGAGGCCAATACTGCCATGCCCCAGTCCTCTTTGCTCTTTCTGCCATCGCTGTTGCGGCCCGCCAGAAGCTCCCACAATGATGCTGCGCCGATAAAGGCGATAACGGAAAGGGTGACGTATGTGTCCATGACGAATTACCACGCTTGTTTATTGTGAGGACAGCTTAGCCCACTAGAATTATTTGTATATTAGATATTTAATATACCTATTATCCATGAAGGTGATAATAATGATAAATCTGCGTTCGGTAGACCTGAACTTACTCGCTAGTTTTGATGCCCTGATGATTGAGGGTAATTTGACCCGTGCGGCAGATCGCATTGGCTTGAGTCAGCCTGCGATGAGCGCCGCGTTGCAACGCTTGCGGTTAACCTTTCGCGACGAGCTTTTTGCTCGTACTCGACAGGGCATGGTTCCCACCCCCCGCGCCATCGCCATATACCCGCCGATTTGTGAGGCGCTCTCCTTAATACGGAGCACTTTAGTGGCCGATGAGACCTTTGATCCCGAGCGGGCTCGGCGCAACTTTACGGTGGTGGTCGATAACTATTTTGAATCGGTGGCTCTAGGCCCCTTGATTGCGCTATTAAAGCGCAGCGGTGCGGGATTGTCGCTGGAAACAAAGGGCTTAGAGAAAGATACCATCAGCAGGCTGCAGCGCATGGATATCGACCTTTTGGTGGACTATGTCAGGCCAGACTCCGATGCTCTGCAAGCTGAGCAGGTCGGCGCTGAAAAACTGATTGTTATTGCTAGGCGTGCTCACCCGCGTCTTGACGCCATGTCCAAACACCGCTTATCGCTGGATCAATACCTGAGCGAAGAGCATGTGTTCTTGCCCGTCCGCAGTCGCGAGCGCAGCCAGCTAGAGCAGGTTTTGGGTAGTCAGACCTTCCCGCGTAAAAAGGCGGCACAGGTGCAGCATTTTTCGAGCATGCTGCCGGTGGTCGCGGCCAGCGACTTTCTCGCCGTGTTGCCGGCGCGTTTATATCAGGTGTATGAGAAAGCCTTTGATCTACAATGGTTTGAATTTCCCACTGACATCCCAGCCATTCCGGTTTGGATGGTATGGGCCAATGGCTTGCAGAATGACTCTGCCCATCGTTGGCTGCGCAGCACGGTAAAAGACGTTTCTGCGGGCCTGGTGGAAATCTAGGGTCGATGACACTAATGTCTTGCTGGGTGCCCAGTGCAGACACTCGACCTTGTTGGTTGGCCTTGCTATCGTCATTGTTTAGATAGTGCTTTTGCTAAAAAGTAGGAGGATTCCAATGCCCACCTCACTGACACATATTGCCATGCACGTTCACGATTTAGCCGCCTGTGTTGATTTCTATCGCGGCTATGCGGGCATGCGTGTCGTGCATGAAAGACCACACAACAGCGGCAAAGTGACTTGGATGGCTGAACCGGGCAGGGAGAGGGACTTTATCTTAGTGTTGCTTCCCGGTGGCCCGGGCAGGGAGCAAAACGATTATGACTTCTCGCATTTGGGCTTCGCGATGGAAAGTCGTGACGCCGTTGATGCTATTGCAGACCGTGCACGCGCGGACGGGATTCTGGTTTGGGAAACCCGCGATAACGACTACCCGGTTGGCTACTACTGCGGTGTGCGCGACCCAGATGGCAACTTTGTTGAGTTTAGTTTCGGTCAGCCCCTTGGGCCGGGAGCAGAAGAGATCGAATTTCCCCAGTGATTTTTATCAATTTGGTGAACTCGATGACCAGGCAAAATAAGGTGAATACTGTATGCAGCTAAAGTTGGCAGACTATAAGGCCGACAAGGATCGTGAGGCGATAGAGATGTTGATGGCGCACTACGCCATGGACCCCATGGGTGGTGGCGAGCCCCTGCCCGATGATGTGTTGGCCAATCTCTGCGATGCACTTGCCACCGTTCCCAATGCTGCCACTATTTTGATTTACGATGAGCAAAGCCCCGTGGCATTAGCCACGGCGTTGCAGGGTTTTTCAACTTTTAAGTGCCAGCCGCTGCTGAATATTCATGATGTGATTGTGTTGCCGGAGTATCGTGGACGTGGCTTGGCTAAGCGCCTAATGGCCGAGCTTGAAAGTCTGGCTGTGCAGCGGGGGTGCTGCAAATTAACCCTCGAAGTATTGCAGGGTAATACTGCTGCTAAGGCGGTGTATCAGCGCTGCGGTTTTGCGGCCTATGAACTCGATCCACAACAGGGCCCGGCCCTGTTTTGGCAAAAAGACATAAGTGCTAAGAGCTAGCTAGGACATTGGCCCGCAGCATGGTAGCGAGTTATGCTGAGTAAATAGGGCTTCGATGATCAACTTACTATTTGACCAAGGTTTGGATATTTATGAAGGGCAAAATTCTCGATTTTAATTCCGTGTCGGCCGAGGGTGTTATCGCTGCCGAAGACGGAAAACGCTATCACTTTGTGGGTGGTGAATGGAAAAGCGAAGGCGCGGCCCGTGCAGGCCTTCTTGTCGATTTTGTTGTCGATGGCGAAAGCGCCCAGCAACTATACTTGGATAAAACGATTGCGCCGGTATCATCCCGAAAAATTGCTGCTGCGCTGCTGGCGTTTTTCTTTGGGGGGCTTGGTGCTCATAAATTTTACCTTGGCTACAATAAGCAAGGCATCATAATGTTGCTGACCTTCTTGTTCGGATTTATTCTGCTCGGCCTGCCATCTATGGCTATCGCCATTATTGCGTTTATTGAATTCATCTTATATATCACTAAATCAGATGATGACTTTGAGCAAAGCTATATTGTTGGTCGCCGACCTTGGTTTTAAGTTAAATACAGGGCTGATTTTCGCTGTTGTGCGGGTGGCGAGTAAGGATGAATAATCCCAGATACTTTGATTTATTGATCAATAAAATTGCCTGGGGCTTGTTTGTTTTGGGGCCGGGCCCCTTGTTGCTCGTCACCGTATTAGCAAAAATTGGAATTTGGCCTGACTCCAATCCTAATCCAGTCGGTCTGGGTATCTTGGCCCTATTTACTTTTTGGCCGTCTGTCATTTGCCTTATCAGCGGCCTTGTCGCCTGGCTGTGGAAAAATCTCATTTTTAAACGGACATAGAGCCTGCTTATGCCATACCAACGTATTGTTATCCTCACTGGCGCTGGTATTTCAGCAGAGTCAGGTATAAAGACCTTTCGCGCCGAAGATGGCTTGTGGGAGGAGCATCGCGTTGAGGATGTGGCCACCCCTGAGGGCTTTGCGGCAGACCCAGTGTTGGTACAAAATTTCTATAATGGGCGTCGTAAGCAATTATTAAGCGACGCGGTAAAACCCAATGCCGCGCATTTCGCCCTCGCAAAACTCGAGCAGGAATTTGATGGTGAACTGTTAATTGTCACCCAAAATATCGATAACCTTCATGAGCAAGCTGGGTCTAATAAGCTTATTCACATGCATGGCGAATTACTCAAAATGCGCTGCGTCTACACCGATATCTTATATCCCATAAAAGGCGATATAAGCGTTGATGATCGCTGCGAATGCTGTGGTATGCGCGGGGCTTTGAGGCCGCATGTGGTATGGTTTGGTGAGATGCCTCTGCAAATGGAAGACATATACCAGGCGCTGGAAACCTGCGATTTATTTATTGCCATAGGCACCTCCGGTAATGTCTATCCCGCAGCAGGTTTTGTTCGTCAGGCTGGGATTTCTGGCGCAAACACGATGGAAATAAATTTAGAGCCGTCTGCCGTGCAGTCGACGTTTTCCGAGCATCGCTATGGCTTAGCAAGTTCAGAGGTGCCACGGTTGGTCGCTGACATTTTGAGTGTGTCTTTATAATTTTCAGTCATCGGACAATAAAAAATTTAGTTCGAAAATTAAATTTTGTTCTCCTTCTCCGCTTTTAAGGGCAGTTTCTTCGCCATAATTCTGTGGCGGCATTTTATGTGATAGACTACACGGCGTTTAATTTTATTCTTGCGACTGCTCTGTAAATTAAAATTAAGATAAATATGGAAGCAGGATCTATACTGGTAGATATTTGTAGTGCTTATTCGTAATAGTTACTTAACTAAAAAGGGATTAACATGAAAATTGTCAGAGTCCAGGACGTTATCGGAACTGAACGCGAAGTTGCCGGCGTCGAGTCTCCTTGGGTTAGCCGCCGCCTTTTGCTTAAAAAAGAAGGTATGGGTTTCTCCTTCCATGAAACCATTATTCCCGCAGGTTCAGAGCACGAGTTCTGGTATAAAAATCATCTTGAGGCTGTCTACTGTGTTGCTGGTAATGGCTCGATTACCGATCTCGAAACCGGTGAAACCCATCAGATCACTGACGGTACGCTCTATGCGCTAGATAAGCATGACAAGCACTTGCTGCATGGCGGTACCGAGGATATGCGCTTAATTTGCGCCTTCAATCCGCCGGTTACTGGTCGTGAAACCCATGATGCTGACGGCGCTTACAGCCTAGTCGATGATGAATAAAACCGATTTCGGTCTAGGCCGTTAAAAGTCAGATCAGCTCGCCGCGACCAGTCTTTGCTAGTTGCGGCGTTATTATGCTGAATTAAGCGGGGCTATATTTTCTTTCTAATTCCCGTATTTTTTTGAGCTATATAGATGGCCTTATTGTTTTTTTGGATGCCCTCTATTTTTTATTAAGCGCTACAGTTGGCGCTCAGATGTTATGAGGGCTGTCATCTTTATTGTGGCGTCTTAGTGCTCGATTCGGGTTTTGTCAACTTTTTGTGTTGAAACTTTTTTATTAAAAATAATATTTTTTATAAATCATAAATAAGTCTATAAATTCAGCTATAAGGTATCGTTATTTTCACTGAGTTAGCGCATTAGGAGTCGGCAGCTTTGCTGTCGTGGTTTCAATTTGCGGCCAAATAAGCTATATTGACGCAGAGATTGGGACGCACTGACCCGCTGAAATTAAGCCCAGTGAACCTCCATGAGCCGCAATGTCTCACCTAGTGTTTGGTCACTCAATCTCTTGTAAGCGAGATTGCCTAATTGCTCAGTTCACCGAAAACTCGCCCCTATGTGGGCGCAGCTGTATGGGTTAACCATAAAAGGAGAATATTGAATGTCGATCAAATCAGAAAAACAAATGTCAGACGCGGTAGCTGCCTGGCTAGAACCCGACATGGATTCCGTGAAAGGAACTGAAACTCCAAAGGACCCCAACAAAGGTTATATTGCGCTGCTTGGCTGGAGCGTCAACGCGATTAAGGCCGCGCAGAAGTTTGATCGCCGCTATATCGTGGTTGCTCCGGATTGGGCAGCGGATTTCTGTACTGCCAATAAGATTCCCTTTATAGCATGGGATTTCACCCGCCTGAATGATCGCTCTATGGAGATTGCGCAAACGCTAAAGGCGGAAGGCGTTGATGTAGCCATACCATTATTTGAGGAAACGGTAGAGTGGTCCGGCGCCATTAACTCGGTGCTACTCGACAGTCCTCGGATGTATGGTCAGTCTATTCTGTTTCGCGACAAGGCACTGATGAAGCGTCGCGCTCAGCTTGGCGGTATTCGTGTTGGTATTTTTGAGGAGGCCCACGAGAAGGAAGATATCGTTCGCTTCATGAAACGTGTCAATCAAACACTGCTTAAACTTGACGGTGACCCGGATGATCCTATTCACGTTAAGGCATTCGACAAAGCCGGTTGCCTCGGCCACCGAATGATTCGTACGGTAGAGGAAATCGACAACATTCCTGATGAAGAATACCCACTGTTGATGGAAAGTCACTTGGATGGTTGGGAGTTTGCCGTTGAGGCTTGGATTCACGACGGTAAAATTCAGTTCCTTAATATTTCTGAGTACGTAACTTTGGGTTACTCGGTTTTCGTGCCGGCTACTGAGCAGCTTGAGAGCTGGCGTCCAGCGATTACCAAACAGATTGAGCTGCTTATCAAGACTTTTGAGATTAAATTCGGTCTCATTCACCCCGAGTACTTTGTGACCGCTGACGGCGAAATGTACTTTGGCGAAGTTGCCTATCGTCCGCCAGGGTTTAAGGCTTTCGAACTTATTGAGAAAGCGTACGGATTTAATGCGTATCAGGCGTCTATGCTTGTCTTCGATCCTAATAGCACCAAAGAAGAGGTCGATAACTTCTTTCCTCGCGAGGTGGTCGACGCCAAGGGCTATGCAGGTTGCTTTGGCGTGTATCCGCGGCGTCGGGTGATCAGCAAGCTCGAAATGCCTGCTGAGACGACCGAGCACCCTTACTTTGAGTCTCACGAGTTGGTTGCACCTGCAGAGGAGACGGTGCCTGATCGAGCAGCTTTTGGTACCCATTGGGGCCTGATCTTCTTCTTTGGTGACAATCCCATCAAGATGCGGGATCTACTCAAAAGACAGGAAGACCTAGACTTCTACGTATAGATCCTTGACTTTATAAGCCTAGTTTCCCAGCGGGAAGCTAGGCTTTGCTGTTTCTAGCGCCGTAAATTTTTTTGCCCCTCTATAATCCCTTCTGTTTTAGCCTCAGACATCAAAGCTGAAGCAGGCTCTCGTTTTTATTCTCCTTATGACTTCATCCGCATTGGCGATCGGTATACCGGCCTTTTCGATACCTTACCTTAGCCGAGCGTCGTGGCATCTGGTATTGTCGTTTGGCATTGATTCCGAAGATAATAGCTAAGTAAATAGCGCTGAAAAATTATTATGGAAAATGGTGTTTCAAAGATCGGTTTGCCGCGCAAAAGTGGCAGATCATGCTATGGTCTTCTAGCGATATGAAATAAATCTGATCTCTTTTTTTGGATGCGGGTGGTGTTCTATGCTTGTAAAAACGTACAGCCGTAAAGATCTATTAATACGCAAGGCCGAGGACGGTGATCTTCCGGTGCTGGTAGATTTCCTGGTTAGGTTAGCGCTCCATGTGACTGGTCCACCTTCGCAAAAGCTGAAGAGAAAAGAACGCAAACGCCTCTTGGATTTTCTCGCGGCAGCCCTTGGCGATAGCGATAAACTACTGGTGGTTGCGGAGCTGCCAGATACCGGTCTTGTCGGCATGGCCTATGTCTATATTGTGCGTAGCCAAGGCATATGGGAGCAGGCGGGTGACTATGAGTATACGTCTGGCATTATTGATGATATCTGGGTGGAGCCGGCGTTTCGCAAGCTGGGTATATTCAGTGCAATGCTGAGGCGGTTGATAGCGTTTGCCGAAAGCCGCGATGTACCCGAGCTCATTCTAGAGTACGCGATTTCTAATAAAGAAGCTGAGGCTACCTGGAAAAGACTGGGCTTTGAGGTTACCGGTGTTCGCGCCGCAGCATTTACCAGTTTAGTTAAGAGTAAGCTGGGATAAAGTTCGTAGAAGGTTTGGTATAGCATGTAATTAGCGGCAGCGGGAGGTGTTTAGTGATTGGTGATCGCAGTGTCACAGTTTTTTATGACGAGCTCATGCTTGGTCATAATCCCGAAGTTGATTTGCCCTTTTTGCCCAGTCGGGTGGAGAAGCGGGTCAGAAATATCCTCAAAGATCTGGACTTCAAATGGAGCTATCCGGAACATCCGGGCCGCTTGAGCGCGATCAAGGAGTTGCTGGACGCCGAGCCAATACCCGGTGTTCAATTCAAAGCGGGCCAGCAGGCCAGTTATGAACAGCTGGGACGGGTTCATACGACCTCTTATCTCGATCATATATTCTCCCTGGAGGGGAAGACCGCGTGGCTAGATAGTGATACCACCGCGGTGTCGCCGAATTCCATCAAGGCGGCGACCTCGGCGGCGGGTAGTGCTATCGCTGCGGTTGAGTGCGTGGTGAGAGGCGAATCGCAAAGTGCATTTGCACTGGTTCGGCCACCGGGGCATCACGCCGAACCGGTGAGAGCGCGGGGATTTTGCTTATTTAATAACGTCGCCGTAGCCGCGGCTCATGCTCAGGCTAAACTCGGTTGCGAGCGTATTCTGATCGTTGACTGGGATGCCCATCATGGCAACGGGACTCAGGACATCTTCTGGGCCGATCCCGATGTCTTGTTCTTTGATATCCACTGCGCTGCACCTTTCTACCCTGGTTCCGGCCATCTCGAAGAAGTTGGGGGTGGGCTTGGTGAAGGCTATAATATCAATGTGCCGATTCCCGAAGATGCCGGAGATATCGCCTTTGAAAAGGCATTTCGAGAGATACTGATTCCCGCTGCAGATTATTTTAAGCCGGATCTGGTTCTGATTTCTGCAGGCTTTGACGCCCACCGTAACGATATGGCCCTAAACCTTAGTTATGATGGTTTTGCAATGCTCACTAGTATCGTTCAGGGCATTGCTGATAAGCACTGCGAAGGTCGGCTGGCTTTTGTGCTTGAGGGTGGCTACAACCTAAAATCCCTGTCCCGTGGTGTTCACACTGTATTAGAAGTTCTAGCCGGTGGTGAAGCCCCGGAGAAACTAATGGAGCGCGGTTTTAAGGAAGTGGAAGATGCTGCGGAGTTTCATATGGATGCATTTAAAGATGATTAAGCGAGCAGTATTATTTAGCCGCTCTGAGCCGGCTTTATTAAGGATTATAATGTGAATATAGCCATTTCAATATTATTATTCATTGTGGGCCTTATAAACTTTGTTCCCGTTATTGGCGTTATGTCAGCAGACAGATTATCGAATGCCTATTCAATTGAATTAGTCGGCAACGATATC
>TARA_R110001592_G_scaffold9607_19_pt1 | contig 11088 bp, 10 predicted proteins | sample TARA_R110001592 | Tara Oceans TARA_R110001592 (sample SAMEA4398387) | marine metagenome | biome: Polar Biome; feature: [SRF] surface water layer (ENVO:00010504); material: water (ENVO:00002006), including particulate matter (ENVO:01000060) such as... | depth 5 m | reverse complement strand
GGTCCAGTGTTTCCGAGATTATGAATTTTATTATTTCTCCAATATGGAACTAAATTTAAATAAGAATACATCATACAAGATATGATACTCATTTTAGTTAATAATATTAATACAATATCTGTTTTTTTATATCAATTTTAAATTAATTAAAAAAAAAACAATATTTTTTAAATTAAAAGTTGTTCATTATTTCTAGTCTTTCTATTGTTTTTTCCATATTAGATTTTTTATGATTTTTTAAAGGATTATCGGTGTCATTTGCAGGCGTTTCTTCATTTTTCTTTATGTCGCGATAAACATTATCTATTTTTTCAACAATAACTTTAATTTTATCTTTATTGGTGTCGTTTATTAATGCTGTATCGAAATCTATATTATCAGTTAATATAGAAAAGGCGTAATATATAATATATTTTCTTTTAGTTTTAGAAGTTGATTTATATTTAATTATAAATAGTGAGTATAACGATTTAATAATTTTATTTACTATGGGTAAACTAGAAGTGTTTTTATAAATCGAATTCTCTGGGTTAGTATAATAAAATAATATATCCCAAATAATCCATATAATATGATTTTGACTGCCTACCGGGGCATAAGAGCGTGCTTGACAATTACATATTTTTTTCTTTTTATTAGATATATTCTCATATTCAATTATCCATTCATACCAATAACAGACTTCAATCATATTACCAGTTGTAATATTATAGATTAATTCATTAATGGGTATTAATAATTCTGTGGGATCATCATCTTTGAATACTGTTTCAACGAATGAAACGTTCGGGGCTTTAAACTTTGTGCTTAGATTAATTAAATCAAACTCTTCCGATTTATTTAATTTAATCTGTTGATAGATTTGTTTTTTATTTGAATAGCATAAAACACAGATAATTTCAGAAAATAGCTTGCGTATTTTATTATTATTTCGTAATATAAGCATGTCATTTGTATAGCCAACATTAATGATGCTACTAAAATTATCAAATCTCATATTCAAATATATTGGTAATTTAGGATTTCCAGAATGAATATATCTTGTGGCATATAAAATAATTATCTCCCATAAGTCGAGGTAATGACCAGCACATATAAATTCTGCACTCCAATAATTAGCATTCTCAATCTTATTATTATATATACATTTAATTAATTCTTGTTTTGCTTTGGATTTTTGAAATTTAGAAAATGTAATATTTTTAAAATCATTTCTTAGATCATCTATATTTGTTATTACCTCGTCTACACCATTGCTCTCCATTAAGTGTGTTTTATACAAATAAAACAAAAAAAATTTAATATTAATACATATTAATATATATTAATGATATTCAATCATTATTTAAACAAAACGTATACTCATATTAATAAGACCGCTACATCATTTAAGAAAACTAACACAATTACAAAATTATTCTTAATATTTTTAATATTGCTATTTATGTGTTGTTTATTTAATAGATTTAATGCTTCCAATTTTTCATTTGTGGAAAGTTTCGATAATAACAAAAAATATGTAAAAAAACTTGATAATGAAGTATATGATAAATTTTACAGTAAATATTATGATGCGATTCATTTAAATAAAACAAGACATGAATTTGAATTTGATAAAATTACAAGTTTATCAAAAAAAGATAATAACACCAAGATATTAGATGTTGGTTGCGGAACAGGTTATACTGTGAAAGTATTTAATGATAAAAAATATAACATTATTGGATTAGATAAATCACAAGATATGATTTCATATGCGGAGAAAACTTATCCTGAATGCGAATTCATAACAAATGATATAACATATAACAATATTTTGGATTTCAATTCATATACTCATATTTTATGTTTAGGAAAAACCATATATGAAATCAAAGATAAAGAAGCGTTCTTTGAAAATTGTTTTAGTTTACTGACAAATGATGGTTATTTAATTATTAATTTATTAGACAGGGATAAGTTCAACCCATATGTCCAGAATAAAAATTCAGATACCTTATATGATCCTGAAAAGTATGGTAAAAAAGTTACCGAATTGATAGTTAAGTTTGATAAAGATAATGAATATATTTCAAAATATAAAGTTTTAGATACAGATAATAATAATATTACAGACAATAGTATTACCCCTTATGCTGTGTATAATGAAAAATTTACCAATTATAAATCAAACACGATTAGAGAAAACGAGATAAATTTGTATATGCCTATAACTACAGTAATTTTAAATCTCGCCAAATCCAAAGACTTCAAATTATATAAGAAATTTGATTTAAAAAAAATAGGCTATAGCAACGAATATATATATGTATTCAAAAAACAAGAATAAGTGTTATTTATTTTATTTATGTGAAAACTAATAAAATAAATTTACCTAATGTATTTGCTGGCCCTGGCAAATGAATCTAATACAAAAATTATAAATATTCCTAAAAATAGATATAATATTAATTCCTCGGTGATATGATTGGTTTTTTCATTATGTTGCTCCTCCAATAAATGAATAACATAATCTAGTTTAGACAGTAATTGGGTATTGTTATATTGTGGGTGCGGTTCCGAATTATTTAAACTTGCCTTTTGGTGTTGGGTATTCAAATAATCTAGACTGGCTTTATAACTATCATTAAAATTGGAATATTTAGAATTAATATTTGTATTCATTGCCGTCGCTGCATTTATGGTATTTTCGGGGTTGGCATTTAATTTTTGTAATTCAGAATTAATAATATCGTTATTTGTACTTTTATTTACCATGGTACTAATTTTATTATATTGGTCTTTAAAATGTTCACTATCTTCTTCGTCTTCTTCGTTATCGTGTATTTTAGATAATAAGTTATTGATATTTGTTAGCTTATTTTTGTTACTCTCTAAATTTTCATCACTCTGAAAATTTACAGATTTTCTATTTTTATAAGTTCTATTTGACAACTCTTTAGTGTTTTTTTTTGGAAAATCCAGTTCTTTAGTTGTTTCTAATTGTGCCGGATTCAATTGATACATACTCTTAATAAAAAAGAAGATAATAATATTTCATAAAACTACAAAAAAATCAAAAATATATTTTATCTAAATATATTAATGAGCTACAGTAAAACATTTTTTGATTCGAACGGTATTAAAAACGTTAAAGAATTAGGTGTTCGTGAATTCTTTAATAATATTAATGGTAATAAATTATTTTTGGGTTTGATGATGATTTTCATGAATCTAGGGTCCAGATACATTGAAATTAAATTGACTAAAGGACAGGAAATGATGTTGAAGAATATAGCACGAGAAGTTTTGATTTTTACAATAGCATTTATGGGTTCTCGTGATATTTTTATATCATTAATTATCACTGCGGTGTTTATAATTTTGACCAACTTTGTTTTCAATGAGAATAGTAAGTTTTGTGTTTTGCCTGAAAAATATAAAAAATTGGCAAATATTATAGATACTAATAACGACGGGGAAGTCTCCAGAGAAGAGTTAGAGAAAGCTTATGAGGTTTTAAGAAAGGCAAGAGAACAAGACCAGCTTACTAATAAAATAAATATGTTATCTAATATATCTGAATAACTTAGTTTTATTAATTATAATATTTACATATAATAATATTATAATTATGAGTGTTGGAGTTAATGAATTTAAACCACTACAATTTAAACCACAATTAAAATACAAAATAGGTAATAATACATTCAAATATTTAAATATTGACAAATTTAGTTTTGATAAAATTAGAAATAATAATATTTATGATAGAGAGAAAGAAAAATTTATACAGAACAAATTATCAGATAAACAACCATATATATGGAATGATAAACCCAATAATCATATAGAGTTTAAAAACTATCTAAATAATTTGGACCAATCCGAAAACATTTTTAAAATACCACTGAGTTCTTTTTATTTTACATATGAAAATTTAAACGCAATAATCAGCGAGAATAATTTTCAAAATTTATCACAAAACAAAAATAATTATGATATGTTCTTTATTGTTAATGAAGATAATGCAGAAAATCAAATTAGTGAATACTTTAATGCATTAAAAAAAAATTATAATGCTAATATTCGCGAAGCCGGTAAAACATCATCTACTAATTCAATAGACGAAATATTTGATTGGAATAATAATACTACCCGTAAAGAAATTGTACGTAAATTTGGAAAATTTTTGCTAACTGAATCAGAAATAGCAAACGCTGATACTAATTTGAAATCCAACGATAAAAAATTAAAAATTATTATTACCTACTACAATATATTAAAAATATTGGAAACATTTTATATCAATCGCGATTGTATTTTAAAAGAAAAAATATTTGAAGAAATTGATGGTGATATACAAGAGACTAAAAATCCAGTATATATCAAAATTAAAAAAATAAAGCCTGTAAAATTAACAGAAGAACAAATTCAATCTTCTTTTGGTTATAATATATTAAAACCTATATATGAAATAGAGTTTGAGAGAGTTGATAATTTATCAAAATTAGAATTTCATTTAAATCTTAAAGACCAATACAATCCTGAAAGATTAATTAATAATATGGATAATTCATATTCAATAGAAACAGACGATAAATACAAAATATACCCAATCAGTATATTTTCAAATATCAAAGAAAAAAATTTTTACGTAGATATTAATTTGGATTATAATAGATTCCATAACCTAAAAGAAAATAATTTTACAACTAGAACAAAAATAAATATGAATAAACTAATAAAAAAGTATTACATAGACGAAATTTTTTTTAAACCGAGATCTTATTTGAAACATAATAATCAATACGCTATAATTGAAAACACTATAATTAGGTCATTGAATAAACCATCTGATAGAGAACAAAGAAATATTTTAGATGAAGAATCGACTTTTTATAATGAAAAACCGAGTTCTGATATACGATTAGCTGTAGATAATCTAGAGAGCAAAATTATTACTTATCTAGACGTCAAATTGACATACAAAAAAAATTTAACCGATCGTATCCCATTAAAAAAACAATTAACGCAAAAATTAGGTTGTATAAACAGAGCGTCCACCATCGATGGTTTATTATATGACTTCATTGGAAATAATTATAAAAGGAACATGTTAGAAGAAAAAATGATAAATAAAAGCGATGACATTACCAATATACTAGAATCATCAAAACAATCAACACATCAAACTGGTGGCGTAAAAACAAAGTCAATGGCCCGGAAAAGAAAAAACCTAAAAAAACGAAGAACTTTGAAAAGTTTAATAAGGTATTATGCTAATTAAAATAAAAATTTAGAGATTCTCTAGTTCAATGTGGTAAGTTTTCAAGAATTTTTCAACTAATTCACTCGGAATTTTCGCGAAATCTACCAATGTTTTATTTATTTGATAATTTTCTAGTGCGTTTTTTTCAATAATTGCATTATCAAATAGTTCTCTGTCAAGATAATATTTTTCTGCTGTTTTTGGTCCACACTTTTTAAAAATTGGTGGGATACAATCGGATTTATCACCGAGAACAATCTTATAAAAGAGATTTTTATCGGCTTCGGGGAAAACTTTCTTATTTTCCATCAAATTTTTAAATTGTAGATTAATTATATTCGTATTTTTATCATGAAGTTGTAAATAATCATAATCACCAGTTATGATATAAATATCTGCGTCTGGGTATTTGTCTCTAATGTAGTTCTTGGTAATAGCCAAAACATCATCGCCTTCAAGATTATCGGATTTAAATATGTGTTCTGCTCCTGCGTTTTTTAATAATTCATTATCATTAGCATATACCAATTTGAAGAAATCTGAAACTGTAGTCGCATCCTTATCAGCTGGTGGATCTATATCACGATTTTCTTTATAACGAGGATAAATAGAATTACGCCAAATATCCTTACGAGAGCAATCAATTCCCGCAATTACTGTGCACTCTTTTTTATGGATTTTAAGTTGTTTTTTAATTTTTAAAATTGATTCAGAAAATAGTTTGGTGAATTTTGTAACAAATTCTTCACATTCAAGTAGATTTGCGGGCAATTCGGTTTCATGTGCGTGTTTCCACCATCGAATTAGTGCGTAATATCTATAAAACACCAAGTAACTCGTGTCTATCAGTATGTAGTTCATTAATTATTATTATGTCTAATCTATAATACATAATAATAATATATCAATTTTTTTATTTAAAATCTATTAATAAATTTATTTTATTACGATACAATAATTTCTCCATTCATCGCGCCGTGGCTGCTGCAAACATAATAATAAGTTGCTGCCGCATTAGGTGTCCACGTAACCTGACCTGATTGGCTACCCTGATTTGTTGCTACTGGATTTGATACTTGGTAAGCAGTTCCAGTACCCTGTATTGTTTTTATATAGAACGGATGATTTGCCGCATTTACATTAAAATTCACAGTATCACCAACATTCATAGAAATAGTTGAATTAAGACCACCACTCGTCGCACCTAGTGGATTGCTTGCGGTTAAATTATAAGAAGAATTTCCATTGGCGGTAACGTTTATTTCGTACGTTAAAGTTTCGTTATAGTTCCAACTAAACGTATTTGAAGCGGTATTGCTTTTACCGTTCTGCTCATCTATAAATACTGCTTCTAATACATTTATACTTGTACTTATACTTGTACTACCTACATTTGGTGTAAATGTTGCTGTATATATTGTTCCCGAACCAGAGAAATCGCTTATTTCACCGTTTGTAACACTTATATCTCCCTCCTCAAAATTAACTGTTGATAACGAAGAAGTAAACGTTAAAGCAATACTTGTATTATTTGTTGTATCGCCACTTGAGACTGTAGAACTTGAAATAGTCATCGTTGGTATTGGCGCTGGCGTATACGTCCAATTAAACGTATTTGAAGCAGCATTATTACCAAAAGCATCAGTATAGCTATTCGCATCAACATTTATTGTTGTAACACCTGCTGTCGATGGTGTAAATGTTGCTTTGTAAACAGTTGAACTTGTTGCAACAAAATCGCTTATGTCACCGTTTGTAACACTTATATCTCCCTCGACAAAATCACTTGTTGCAGTGGAGGAAGTAAACGTTAAAGCAATACTTGTATTATTTGTTGTATCGCCACTATTTACTTCAGCAGCGTTGATTGTCATAGTAGGAGAGTTAATGGGATTACTAGAACAACTATTTTTATATGTTAGTAAATTTTCCCCGCCCATGTAACCATGATTATAACAATAAACACTTACACTATCAAAATCACCATAAACATATACTCTAATGTCTCCATAATAAAAATCATAATTTCCGTCGCTCGTAGTATTGGTTATTGAACCGTTAGTTCTCTTAATTGCGTCACCTATATATGTTATCTTATCTGTTTTACCAATATTTAATATAGCTAATGGGTGATCGGATGATATATTTTTGAATTCATAATAACCGGTGTTAAGACCGTATCTTACTAAAGGATTATATGTAGAACCACCATTAAATACATATTTATTACCGTTTGATGGTATTATATTTACGTCGGATTGTGGAGTTAAACATATTTGATATTCAGTAGATGGGATGGGGGTAACATAATTATCCTTACCGTCGCAACACAACCCCTGTGAATTATTACTTGCGTGTTTTTTTAATGCATTTCTTACAAACCTACTTTGTCCTCCTATATTGGAACCGACAACGTAACTATTTTCATTTTTACCAACTTTGTTAATAAAAATTAATCTTCGCATATATATAATTATTTTATAATAAATAATTGTATATTTTATTATATATCAATTAATTTATTGATATTATAAAATGAATCGAGTAATTCATTCTGGGTTTCGTTGATATTTATTAATAATTCCATCGCCATATTAGCTGAAATTCGCATAGATAAACATATTTGATTAAATTCTTTCGTGAATGAAAATCCATAACTATTTATTGTTTGGGACATGTTAATAAGCATTTCCATGATATGTGATTCATAACTTATATCCTGAGTTATTATTTCTGATACTTTTTTTAATAACTCTGCTTTTTTTAATGGTTCTAAACTTTTAAATCGTTCTTCTTCTTTTATTACACTATATAATACTTCTTCAATTTTTGAAATATCTTTGTATTGTTGAATATTTTTTAAGAAGTTATAATAATTGTTTTGGTTCTCTCTGTTTGGATACGCTACTATACCAAAATCGATTATTCCAAGTTGATATTTTGGTTTATCATCCGTATCATCGTTTATATAAAAGAATACATTTCCATTATGCAAATCGCAATGTACAGCACTCGTGAATAAAACGCTAATTAGACCGAATTTAACTAATAATTTACCAAATTCGTTCTTTACTGTTTTATTGTAATTTTTAATATCATTATACACAAGGTTTTTTATGTTTTCCATAACAATGACATTATTATGTGTTAAAGTTATTTCTTTGTAGCAAAATGGAATTATGTATTCTTTGTAATTTTCAATTTTGCGTTTGAATATTTCGATGTTTTCGGTTTCTTTTATAAAATCGGTTTGTTCTATCAATAAATCTTTATTATCAATAAAGCATTTTTTTAAATTCAGTTTTCTGATAAATGAAAATACATTTGCCATTTTTATTAATAGTTCTAGGTCTTCAAATGCTGTTTTCAGTCTGTGTTGTATATTATTTTTAAGAACCTTAATTACCACTCGTTCATTATTATACATACCTGTAAATACAAGACTCACCACGCCAGAATTTACTGCTATATAACTATCAACTTCGATATCGTAATTAGTTTGTAGTTTATCAAGAATATCATAATTTATATCATCATTTCTAAATGGAACGCTATCGGTATATTTAATTAAATATTCTTTCTCGTTTTCGTATAATAAATTATTATCCAAACACAACGATTGGAAAATTTTTACATATACAATATTCATATCTTCTAATTTTGTAGTTATGGTTTTTATCAGGTTTAATCTGGAATTTAATGGTAATTTATATATGAAATGGTTTGATAAATTTGTAATATAAAAACCTATAAATGATGAAACGAATATGTAAAAAACCCGGATTATTCTAATATAGCTTTTTATATAATCAAAAAAATATTTATATGAATTTAGATATTTTTTTTTTAAAAATATTATATTACTCGGCATACTTTATAAATAATTATTAAAATATATAAACGATATGTTTTTATATTATATTCATTATATATTTTTTTATTTTTTATACCAATTTGTATAAAAAAACTTTCAAATTATAAAACATTTTTTTTATAATAAGTCCTGTAATGTTGTCCATGAAAACGGGTAATTTATCTTTCAAAATCAATTGAAAACGAGTTTCAAATTTTACATCTATATATTTATTTGAATTTTTACCATTTATCAAATCGGTTAGGTTGTTATTTGTTATTTCTATTTCTACAGAACCAAAATTATAAATAATTGGTTCATATTTATTTTTATCTAAATTTATATGCTCTAAATAGTAAGTTGCTAATGTTTCGTCAGTTAAGAATATGTCTTTATTTACGAAAGATACTCTGTTTATGTTTATCTCCATTTTTCTTTTTGTGTTGAAAAGGATATATTTTTGTTTTAGACCAAATTCTTTTCCAATAGGTTTCAATAATATTATAACATCTGCCATATCATCATTATAAATTTTCAAAATTTCAATTTTTTCAATTAGATCGGAATTAAGTTTGTCCAATAATTCATAAATATTATGACTTAATAAATTTTGTAAATTAATTTTAGAAGTATCAATCTCATTTAATGAAAAAGCTAATGTGTATGCTTTCATATTATCTATCAAATATGACGAAAGCATCATGTCTCCCTTATCACAAATTAGTATGTTATTATTATCACCCATTAGATATTAAATGTTCTTTATTATTTTAGTTTAAACTTATTTTATATTTTAGTTTAAACTTATTTTATATTTTAGTTTTTGTAGCAAGATTAATCCTAAAATACAATCTAAAACTTCATTAGCAGTATATTCTTTTTGTAAATAGGGTAATTTTATGATTTTGAATTCGAAAAAATTAGCATATGTTTTCTCACCTCGTAATGGTATTGAGATTATAAAATTATTAATAAATTCAACTAACTTTGTTTTTGCATATAAAGAAAAATTATAAAAACTATAATTTTTATCTACAGTAAGTCTATTTAAACTGTTTTTTTCGTCAGTCCAGAATAAGTTTGATTTCAAGCGATATTTATTGAATTTCAAAAAATTATGCTGGATAAAATCGGCATGACTATATATTTCACTATTTATTGTTTTAATGATTCCTTTTTTTGAAATTAAATACGCTGCAGTGCTTCCGGTAATGTAATGCGTTGCATAAGTATCAATGGTTGGGAAAAAAGCATCGCTATGTAATTGTATAATGTCCCAATTTTTATCCAAAACTTCTATTTCATTCAAATTTGTATTTAATAAATTATAAAAAACATATTTTTCATAAATAGGAAACGCATCATCTTCCATTATTAAAAAATATTCGAAATCATTGATGTAGTTATCATAGATATATTTTGCGGCTAATATGTGTGATAGGGAGCAACCGATTATGGTTTTTGGTTGAAAATTTAATGCAAATCTTGAAATGTATTTTTCATATATTGGATTTAAATGTTCATTTTTAATAGCGTTAATTGCTGAAATTCTTTCTACGTTCAATTCTAATTTTTCAAAATATGGTAATTGGTTATTATAGTTGTTGATATAATCATCCAAATTTATAACTATAGTTTTTAGATTTGAATAATCTTTATTCATTAAATTGAATTATAGGTTGTGTCTAAATAAAAATTGTATAAAAACCTTTTTTATTCTTTTATAATATTGTCTTTACATATACTCTTTATTATTTTATCTTCTACATTCCAAAGTGACTTCCCTATCGTGGATGCTGTTTTGGCATAAAAATGTTGCTTATCATCTTGTTTCATAAATTCTGGGTTTTCGCTGGTCCAATCACATAATGCCGTGTAATTTTTATTCGAAGTTTTGTTAATTGCTTTCTTTATTTTATCCTTATGTGTATCTTTTTCCCATTTATCGTCTTCTTTTATATAAATCGTTTCTCGTTTTAAATCG
>TARA_R110001592_G_scaffold70990_2_pt1 | contig 11092 bp, 6 predicted proteins | sample TARA_R110001592 | Tara Oceans TARA_R110001592 (sample SAMEA4398387) | marine metagenome | biome: Polar Biome; feature: [SRF] surface water layer (ENVO:00010504); material: water (ENVO:00002006), including particulate matter (ENVO:01000060) such as... | depth 5 m | reverse complement strand
TGTAATTATTCTCTACTAAGTATTTAGAACCTTTACACGAAAACACCTCGGCTACTTCTTTACATTAAACTTAACTACCTTCTTTTTAGACTTAATCTTTATTTCATTGTAGTTTATATTATCTATATGAAAATCTCTTATATATTTTTGAAAGAATACACCATCATTAGCCATACTATTAAACTCTTGAGTTTTTAATCTAAATAGTTTATTCTCTTTACCTTTAATCTTCTTTCTACCACAACTCTCAATTTCTAATCCTAATTCTTCTTTTAACAAATTATTAAATATACTACCTATCTGTTTATTTGTTATATTATCTAATTTATCATTTTTTATATTTGTTAGTCTTAAATTTCTATCACTAAACAATAAACTAAATGACCTGTATGATATTGTTTTTAAACTCTCAGCCATACTACTATAATCCTTTGTATAATAATTAGTATCCCAATCTATTTTATCCTCTTTAATAAATCCTAAATTTTTTAGGTATAGAGAGATAAAGTAATACTTCATTAAATATTTTTCTGTTATTTCTGTATAGTCTTTAGCCTTTGTAAATTTACATATCCTATCCATTAAAAGATCTTCATAGGATTTTTCTACAATATCCTCACCTACTTTATAAAATACGATGTCCTTCATAAATTTCTTAAATCTAACATTATTATAGAAACAACTTGAAACGGCTACCTCACCCATTCTATCAAAGGTCTCTCGGATCTCTTCTAAATTTTTTGTCCTATCTACATACTGGTTTATATATTTATATTTAGTATATTCTTCATAATCTTTAACATCGTTTAACATACCACTATCGTCCTTTAACATTTCTAACTCGGCAAATCTCTCGTCCGAAACTAATTCACACTTATCATAATTAAATTCTAAATCCTCGCTATAAGTGCTTTCTATTCTTTCACTTTTAACATCGTTTTTAACTATTGTTATATTCTCACACTCCATAAACTTATTGAAAATTTGGTAGAAGTACACCTCATTCAAATTCTCTTCTAATCTACAAAAAATAATTAGATTAACAATATACCGAAGCCGTGGGTCATTATAGGCACTATCTAACCAAGGCATAGTTCTATTTAAACTTTCTATGTAGTTCTCTTCACACATTTTAACATCGCTTAAAGTCAATGGCAACTCGCCCTCTGTAGGCATTTTAAAGGCGAAATATTCTATATTATTATTTGTAAATTTTCTAACCCTCTTAAAGGCTTGGATACTATCTCGCAATAAACAACTACCTTTATTTAACAGGTACATATAGAGATTATCTTTAGGGGCTTTATCGTAAGAAATACCAGCAGTTAAAGTCGGTGTATATGATAGAAATTTCTTATGTCGCCACTCTTTATTAACATCTAAACTATTATCTAGTTTTTGATGTTTATTATATATAACACATTGGTCGTCATTAACTATTATCTCGTCCATCATACTCATCTGTTTACATAGAGAATTAACCACAAATACTACTTCCTTACCTTTCTTTATATTTTCATTTATACTATTAGTCATATTTGTTTGATTTGTTTTATGAATAAATCTTTTATCTGGCTTATAATTGTTTTTAATATAAATAGTTTTTCTATGACTTTTCAATATATCATTAACCATATTTTTAGACCTATTACATAAATAGGCGTCCATTACAAACACTTTAGAACTATTATTAACTAACTCATAGAATTTTAGAATATTACTAATAGGATCTTGTTTCATATTCATACCACCAATAAGATTAGTAGCAATACTCTCACTTTCATCTATCAATAGATAGTCATATTGTTTTCTACAATATCTTAAACTTTCTATACTACAAATAATTCTATCATAACTGGGGATAGTTGTTTTAAATTCTACACCCATGTAATTAACGAAATTATGTTTTTCTAATTCAGCGGTCATAGCACACGCAAACGAACGCTTACAACTAATTAAACACACAGAAGCGTTAGGCTCTTTCTCATATATTTTTCTTAACATATAAGATTTACCACTCGCCATAGGCGATTTTACATAGATTATATCATATTTAGTTTTTATATCTAATATATCTATCGCTGTCCCTAAATGTTTCGTATCTACCTCTAATATATCAGCCGTTTTATCTTTATCGAACCGAAAAAGCGGTTCAATCAATTTATTACCACACCCCACCATAGGATTAAATATTTTAGCAATATTAACCATTACAGGAAACCCATAGCCCCTATCACTACTAAAACTATTATATTGTTTCTCTAATGAACTCGTTGAACCATATTGAGAAGTCCATTCAGTCCATAATTGTAGTCCATACATAGGATTTTTTAAATGTTGGGTTGATATCCTCTTACAAGCCATACCTATAATTATAAACATATCATAAGACACATAGGGTCTATTTGGTATAGACTTCAAATAATATTCTAATGTCCCATATTCTAAATCCTTTACCTGTGGCTCTATAATATCCTTATAAATGTTTTTATCTTTTTCATTGTATTCTATATCGCCTTTATAATTCAATAATATATCATTAAGCGACCTCGATACAATTATTTTTTTAGGCTGTGCTTTAGTATTTGTATTATGAGCCGTTAAACACGCCTTACCTTCTACCAGTTCTTTAGGATCTTCTAATTCTCTAATATCGTAAAACTTCGGATCTTTGTCCCTAAACAAAGTATCCATTAAAACATTACTAACCATAAAACTCAATGGGGATAGTGTTGTATCTACTGGCTTCTGTATCCTATCTATATTAGTTTCTCCAGCCTTAGATTGATAGGGTAATTTAAACACTTGATTAACTTTTCCCATACCCCAATCTATCATCTCATATAATATAGAAGCCTGCTCCATTAGAAGACACTTTAACGATATAGTGAAACGCTTATAGTCTTCTATATTTTTAAAGTATACATTATTACAAATAATAATATGATACGATAATTTAATAGCCTTCTTCTTCTCACAATAGCCACGACACTTACTATAGACCACTTTATCCCTTTTAATAGGTTTTTTGTATAAATCAAACTCATTTATAGTATCGATTAAATTGTTAATAATATAATCATCATTATAGAACTCTTTGTCTTCGTCCTTCTCCATAATATCCAAATCAAAGAACATCTTTAGGGGTCTATCTGTTCTAATTACTTCACTTATACATTCGTCATTCTTCCAGATATTTTTTAGTTGATTGTATGGGATATTAACATATGAACGATATTTAGTCTTTTTATCTTGAACCATAAAGGTATGGGATTTAGGCTCACATTTTTCTAAAGCGTATTTTAGTGGCGAGTCGCCATCAGTACTCGTTTTATAATAACGAGGGTAGTTATAAAATTTACCAATAGAAACTTTTTTAGTATCGCTCATAATAATTATATATATTATTTGTAGTATTCTTAAACCTTTTTTTACAATAATATATCTTATTGAAATAATCAATTTTATAATCAATTTTATATTTTAAAAAAGTTTTTACATACAAATAATAACAAATCTACAGAATTTAGATTTATAGAATTAAAAATAAAGAGGTGTCTATCTGTAAAACATCTCTAATAAAAATACAAAAAAATTACACTAAAACACCTCTATTTATCCTTATTGAGCCTACGAAGTTTAGTCTTTAACAGGATCTTCTCCTTATTTTTAGCATAGTAAGCCCTTTGGTAAGCCCTTTTACTCTCCCTAATCTTTTCTAATTTCTCTCTCTCATCGTCGCTCATATCCTCTCGTTCTCTCGATGTTTTCTCATAATATCTTTTATTAACTTCTATGCGAGATACTCTATCCCTATCACGCTGAGCCAGTAGCCTAACATAATCATTTAGGATATTATTAGTTAATTGAAGTTGTGATGTAGCCATCTTGTTAATATATCTTATAGAATTGTCTTTAAATCTAAATCAATTTTGTTAAATTATTTTTTAGACTGGTTCTTCTAAACCAGCCCATTTATCTATTTCTTTACTATAAAACGCTTCTTGATATTCTTTATCCTTTTTTTTTTGTAGTTCTTCTTCGTCCCATTCTTTAGATTTCATCTCATTATAATCATCTATATCCATACCATCATAGGTTGTAAAACCATCGGCTACAGAAGGATCAACTACTGGTTCTACTGGTTCTTCTTTAGTATCAAACCCATCAATATGTTTACTATATTCAGCATCACTAAAAGTATAAGATCTTATATAATCCGTATCATATGGATATAGTGTCCCATTCTTAATTTTTTTTTTCTTACCACTTATATGATGATGTTGTATTCGTGTGCTAATATCTATCTTAATAATATTATCAAAATACTTATAGGCTTGACACCAAACAAATTTAGGTGTTGCTTTAAGCACATCTACTATAGTCCCATTATCATTACTTTCATTACTAAATTTATAGTATCCTACTTTAATTCCGTAGTCAGTCATTTTCTCTATAATATATCTTATTGATATACCCTTAAATAGAAATCAATTTTGTTAAAAAAATAAATGATTTATATACAATTTTCATTCGTTCTTATTTAAAAACTAAATTATAGAAAAGGTGTTTTTGTGTAATTATTCTCTACTCAGTGTATAGAACTTTTACAGATAAACACCTTTTTTATTGTAATGAATGTAAATGAGATAATAGATAGAATTTTGCTATAATATGATATTTTTTATAGCCTACACTATTACACCATGTATTTAATTGGGTATCATCAACCATATTTATTAGTATAATTGGCTTATATTGTTTAACACATTCTATAGCCCCTTGTAATACTAATAACTCTCCGCCATCTATATCTATCTTTATAAATAACTTTTGGTTTAAACTTTTTATAGTAGTTAATATATTATCTATTGATATTGTTTGTTTTTTACATAATTTTTTTCTATGTAATCTCGGCTTCAAATATTTCATCGATGCCTTACTACCATTAGTTTCATAAAAATCACAAATATCATTATCTACACCACAACACTTATTTATTATATCTATATTATGGATATTATTATCTCTTATACTGGTCTTTAAACAATCTACTATAAAGTCTTGTGGTTCTATTGCTATTATGTTTCCACTCTCTCCTATGATCTCTTGGATTATAAAAGTATGTGTCCCTATATATGAACCACAATCTATTACTAAATCGTCTTTTTGTATATATTTATTATATACTTTACATAGTCTATTATCTAATACTTTACCTATTTTTAATTTATTTATTATTATATCATTAACATCTCTCGGATAATATACTATTATATCTTTATCATTATATTTTATAATAGATTTATTCATATAATTAACTACTATAATATTTGTTAATTATTTACTTATACCTACATAACCTTCTGTAGGCTCTGTAGGTTCATCTGCGAGAAGTTCCTTAAGAATGTTTCTTGTACTTCTATGTTATTATTTCTTTGATTAGATAAATCAACCGATAAACTATTAACACCACTCTTAACACGAAGCTCGTAATCTTGATTAACGAAGTTTTGAACCATACCTATACCATTAGTAAAATCAGCACCTATACCCATAAGGTCGCCATCAACATTACTCCCTGTACCTGTCCCAGTATCTGGGGGGGCATCTTCAGCGTCATAATCACTCGCATAGGCATTTTTAGAAAGTTCTATAGTAGCACTATGGTGTGCCACTTTACGCCCCATTAATGATTTCATAAATAATAGTCTGGCTTCAACATCACACGATGCTATACCCTCCTGACCGACAATGATCCCAGTGGTTCTCGCAACCCCATTACCAGTAAGAGTTAAAACACCACTACCAGCACTCGTGTTTTCTGTTACACTCTCCGTATTAGGTAAGGATTTAACTACGAAATCTTGTGGAAATCTAACATTATTCTTTGCCTGCTGGTATTCTATTAAACCAAGTGGGCGTCTAAAGTTAAACTGATTTTCATTAAAATTATTAGTCTGGTCGTCGTCATTATAAACATTGACTATCCCTTTAACCATCTGTAATTGTGGGGTATATGTCGAACTATTTTCAGTTGAAACTATATCGTTAATAAGATTTTGGCGAGAGTTCAATAGAACGTTTGGCTGATACGATGAAAGATCCTCAGGTGTCGGCGAAAGATATTTACCCTCTAATTTAACATTCTTTAAAGTATAAGTAGTCCCATCTAAAACAGGTAGAGGCTGTGCCGTCCCAGTGCGTCTATGGCGAGTACAGAACACGCTACTTTCATTGTTTAAATGTAATGTTATAATTAAACCACCAGTATAGTTATTAGACAAAAGTAAAGACTGGTTCTGTAAAAGGGCTACGTCTATAGGTATACTAAAAAATTGTCCGTAAAATTTAGAATTTTGCCCTTGTGCTCCAAACTGGGCTACACCCCCTACAACTGAAGTCTCTGGATTATTGTTTAAATGTCTATTAACTGCTCCGTGATTCGCCCCAGCACACAGATTTCTAATTAGTGGGACTTGTTTGTATTCATCTTTATTATACATATAACCAGTTTTGAGAGCGTCATACTGACTATAATTTATTACTGAAGCCAGTTCTTGGTTAGTTTTCTTACTCTGTATAACTACTTTATCTATAACACTGGCTACACCATTCCACTGCGATGTATTGATCTGTGTGTTTTCAGTCATATTATTCGCTAATGTAGCATTATTAACACTATAATTACCCACGTTGGCTATAAGTGTCTGTACTGGTGATGGGGTAGGATTTTGAACTATAAACTGACCACTTAACATTAAAGATTTGGTATCTAACATAAGTTCTTGGGCTGGGATACTAAATTTAATTGTTGGCTGTCCTCTTGAATGACTAAAACCATTTGTGAAGGTAGCCCCCACAAAACTGGCTGGATTATCATTGAGAGGCGACATCGAGAAATTTAACTTCTTAAACGGCATCTTTATAATATAGTTAAAGATTTTTATTTTAATTTTTGATTAAAAACTTTTCTAAAGATATAAAATAGTTTTATTTTGTAATTTGTAATCCACTATCACTAATACTAATTATTTGTTTTGAGAAAACATAGGATAACATATTAATATTATTTCGTGCGATATTGTGGGCGTCAACACCGCGAGGTGCTGTAAATGTTAATCTAATCTGTGGCTCTGCGTTCTGTAAATTAAATACCGAACCATCCCTCGCGAGTTGTCTCGCAATCATAAAGCGATTTGTGTATATATCTAAATCAGCATATTCACCGCTACCCAATGATTTACACTGAACCCCTATAGAAGACCATGCCTTAACCACTTCATTAAGAGTAATAACTTTATCGCCTTTAGGGTTAGGATTATAAGCATTTAGGGGCATCATTTTATTATTAATAAAATAAACTACATCATTAAAATTCACACCGACTTCTCCAGCACTTACCCCAGCATAAACAGCGTTAGAACCAAGAGAAAGAAGACTATTAGTAGTATATCTTGGGTCATCAAATATAGTAAATAAAGCAAGGGCTTTAGAGGCTATACTGGTTACTTCTTGATTAAAATTTAATTGAGAAGTTGGGATAGTATCCTTAAACAAATCGTAGGTAGTGAATTCATAATTCATATTAGCCATAGGCTTCTGTCCTGTCGAAACCTTTAAGATCCTAAACTCTGTATTCGTTATAAGATAATCTACAGATTGGGCGGTTAAATTTGCTGTTAATAGATGTACGAAACTATCAGCATTACTCGCTCCACCGAAATTACTATTACAAGTTATATCAACAGAGTTAGCACCTTGAACCCCCATAGATACAATCTGTTTATCTTCAGTATCTCCAGCTCGAGACACTCTAACCACATTACCTACAACAAGACCAGTCGCAAGTAATCTTTCAGTAACATCTACACCAGTAGGGAAATTAACTCTAAAAGTCGGTTGTCCGTTAGTAATATTTGTTACTTGTATTGTTTGACCTGTACCATTACCATTACCATATAGATGACCTTGACTATTGTTAGCGGTCACCGCCGTTTGAACTGACCCACCCACACGGCGACCCCCAGTATAATGAATAGTTAAGGCTTCTCCTACTGGTGCGAGTTCAATTTCAATACGAAGACCACCCAACATTAGAACAGGCACGAGTTTCTCATCGTCCCAGTGTCTAAAAATACCACATCTTAAAGGCGTGATAAATCTTGTAGAAGTATATGTAGGGGCTTGTGTGTCGTTTCTAATAGCACTAAGGCGGTTATTTTCTATATCAGCCATAACGTTTTTATTATTATTTATAGACCTTGAGGCAACATTCGATGCCACATTTTGGAAAGAACATTTACTCTCTATATATTTAGGGCAACCTTCTAAATTCTGTATATTTGTAATATCATCGTGTTCGTATTGGAACTGAGTATGAACCCACTGATTATAGTTGTCTAAACTCTCTAATAACTGACCGCTATGTTTTGAGTAAATGTTAACACGCTTTATCAGCGATGATATACCAGCCTGTCCCAGTTCTAATTTAAGATTTTTCTGAGCTGTAGCGGTCTGCGTATTTCTACCACTATTATTTAAAACATCAAAGACTAAATAACTATCTCTCGCCTTAATAAAACCAAGTTCTGGCTCTAAATTATATATGATTTTTTGGCCTGCTCTATAGTTCTGTCCGTTTTCAGGGATAATAGAAACATATTTAGATTGACCTTGGGCTTGAACTGGGGCATTACCTACCGAAGCACTCGAACTATCTACAACTGGGGTCGCTGCTGGATTACTCATTTTTATAATATAACAATATATTTTAATTTGAATTTAAACTTTTTCTAAAAGGTGTTTTCGTGTAAATATTCTCTACTAAGTAATACAGAACTTTTACAGATAAACACCAAAGATTTAGAAAATCTTTAAAGCAAAGGGGGGTTCATAAGGGGCTATGCCCCTTACCTATTCATTCTCATCGTCTTCATCTTGTATAAGTGGCGGTTGTGGTTGTTCTTGTCCTACAAAGGCTAAACTTGGTGGTATAGTATTCGGTCTAACAATCTTTAATATAACACTACTAAATTCGTCTAAAAATGGTGGTGTTAAATTAGGATTTAATATAGTAATCTTTATTTTATTAACTATTTTATCCATTGTTAAAGTTTGAACTATTTGGTTTTGGGCTACTATAAAATCTTGATTTGATAAATTACTTTTAGGCACTACCCCCAATAATGGGATAGGATCACCAGCCTTTACATTATCTTTATAACTATCTAAAATATCACTTGTAATTAAAAAATAACTATGTTTAGTAAGTGTAGGTAGATTTTTAGCCACAACCCCACCAGTATCACTAATTTCTATTTCATAGGCAAGACATTCTCTATAGATTGAGTTTGTATACATACCATTTAGTCCCTTTGTCCCAAAAATTTGGGTTGTAGAAGCCGTACCTATTAAAGAAGGGGCTTGTAATCCACTAAACGCCACATTACCACTTGTATGAACGTTAGCAGGTACATTTAAAGGGTTATTTAATGTCGATACAGACGATAAATAACTATTATCTAATTTTTCATCTGTAGTAAATCCCCAATGTTGTCCGTTTTTCTCTTGTTGTGGGCTGTCCCATATAGGTGTTTCTTCGTATTTTGTAGGATCTGCGAGTTGTTCGTATTTAAACCCTAATCTAAACCATATAGTTGTAGCCCAAGCCTCACGAGCCTTTTTCTCGCTATCGAAGTAATCACTAAAACGAGTATAATGATTAGTATTAAGTTTTAAATCACCAAATCTATTACCTAATTTTTGTGCCGTATATCTCGCCCAATTAAAAATCATTACTCCACTATCTCTCGTTTCAGGTCTATTTAACGCCCTAATAATACCTGCTCGTCTTTTAGATAAACAGCGTTTAGTTTTTGAGGGTTCGCCATCCTCATCGGTTACATCATCACCATTCATTATAGAAAAGTGCCTCGCACCGAAAAGTGTATTTTTTACCTTCTTTAATCTAACTATTTTCTTACCGCTATTTGAATTCTTATTACCTTGAGTATCGTGAGAAAATCCAGTAAGATTATTATGAAGTCCAGCGATTTTAAATCCATTTGTATCGGTATTATAAGAAAAAGAAAAATTAGAAGTCCCAACATATCTCGATGTTTCTAAAAATTTTAATGTCTTATTATCGTCAGCGGTAGATACAAAATTGGATGTATATAAATTATATTGAATATCTAAAGCCGTATCGGCTGTCCCACTTGTCGCCTTACTACCATCATCATTTAAATAGTCCGTTCCAAAGTCGTAAGATGGTATAAAGTTAAACATCGCGCAGTTCGGTATATTACCATTAACATTAGTAGAAAATTCGCCCCTCATTCCTTCTAAAGAAAATTCACCCCTTAAACGAGAGTCGGCACTCCAATCGGCTGTATCTAATCGTCTTTGGCGTGGCGGTGTAAAAGATGTGTCTATATCTGTCGCATACGCCATCAATGTATTAAATTTATCCATAGTTACAAAATAATTTATATTATCTAAAGCGAGACTATCTTCCGACCTATCAACTGAGTCGTTAAACTGATTACACGCCCTATCTGTCGCCATATGACATTTTCTAAGTAAAGGTCTATTAATAGGTAATCCATCACCAGCATAAGTCCTTCTTGATTCGGTAGCTACCATATTTTCAGCCACTCTATTCATTCTATACTGAAAATCGTTTTGGCTTAAAACTTCTATACCATCCCTTAAAAGTAAATCTATATTATCAGTTTCAGCGGTCGGATCATTTAAACTAATACCGCTACTATTTACTACTATATGATTTCCTAAAAAGAAATCTTCTATCCAAGTCGCCAGTTGACTTACCCCATAAATACCCCTTGGTATATATATAAAAACCGATTGTGTTGTCGGTATATATTTAAAAGTAGTATTAGCCTGGTTACCTGGCCCAGTAAAGGCTTGGGGTTCAAAATCCCCCATCATTAACAATTGGCCACAACCTCCGTAGGCTGTAAAATATGGATACTTAGCCTTTTGAAAATCAGTAAACGCTATATCTTTAAATTGTCCTTTTTTACCTGTATCTGTATTAGGGCTCGTTGCCTGTTCTCCCATCCATAAC
>TARA_R110001592_G_scaffold6963_1_pt1 | contig 11098 bp, 12 predicted proteins | sample TARA_R110001592 | Tara Oceans TARA_R110001592 (sample SAMEA4398387) | marine metagenome | biome: Polar Biome; feature: [SRF] surface water layer (ENVO:00010504); material: water (ENVO:00002006), including particulate matter (ENVO:01000060) such as... | depth 5 m | reverse complement strand
TATATCTCCCTTTCCCATGGTATCATTGTTTCTAACTCCGACAATGAATACTTATGGTGTTGCATCATCTGAAAGTTAGTTGTATAATAATTAACTACACTCTCATGCGAAAGGGCCACTAAAAAAAATTGGCTAACCCCTCTAGTGTAAGTGTGTTTGATTCCTTACAAATAGAACAATCATAATCGACAGTATGCCTTAAGGTCGGCACAGCTGAAAAATATTGTGATACATTTTCAAATTGTTCTACTGTTAGACTCTCAACAAACTCATCAATCTCCGAATCTCTATAATCTGATAACTCATATATGTCGTCTGCATCGTATAGTCTGATTAGACAACTTCTCATAATTGGTTTGATTGTTTCCGCATCAGTTAAGCCATCTAATGCCATTATCGTATCTACTATAGGTGGTGTTAATTCCACCATCAAACTTTCAGAGAGTTTTATTTTATCATCTAACATTTCAGAAGTATCTACAGTAATATCTGATAACTTAATTTCAATGTTTGTTGTACCTTTGCATTCTTCTGATACTTGACAAGGCATTGGTAAAATTGTAGTTTCACCTATTGATTTTGCTCTGATTTGTAAGAACAGATATTCTAAATCTGCCAAAGGTATTTTTTTTGCATCAACTGTTCCGTCTGTTACACTTTTAACAAGTTGTAGTATAGCGTTAAAGATTTCTTGTGTAGAATTTCCTTCTTTTGCCTGTAAAAGAAAAGATTGTTCTTTGACAAGAAACGGTCTATACTTGACCGCTTTTTTACTCACTGGTAATATGCAATTATACGAGGGAGCAGTTTGTATTGGTAAACCCATAATGTAGTTCTCCTAATTTATTATGTATTATTAGATTCTTAAGAACCCAATTTCCCAAAGATACCGTCTAATCTAGAAAGTCTATCTTGGAATTTCTGTAAGGTATCATTAGCTGATATTTTGCCACTATTATTTAGTAACAAATCTAAATACCTTCTACCTTTATTTATCCCATCGTTAGGATTAGGTTTTTTGTATTCTGTTGTAAATGTTCTATATGCAAAGGTGCATTCAAATTTCATGATGTCGCCACTCTCGGCACTCAATTCTTGTTGTGCAAATGCGATTGGATATGCTTCATATAGTTTGTAGAATAATGATGGTTCACCAGATTTAGTGAATTGTTCTATCTCAACTTGGCCAATGTAATCGTTGTAATATGAGAACTGAGGATTGATTGCTGTTCCTATAGTGTTTCCATCTCTGCCAGAATAGACCATAGACTGCCATGCCTCGATAACAAATCTGTCAGCAAATGTCGAATCACATAAAAAGGTAAACGATACCTCTTGGCCATCAGTACCAATATTGAATGGCATCTTTCTTGTTGGTCCATATTCAGACCAGTCAGCAGTTTCTACTTGTCTGCCAGGTAATGATGCATTAATACATCTTATGCCCTCAAATGCGCCAACATCTAAAAACAATTGTTTGCAAAAGAAATTTACATTAAATAGATTTGCTCTTGCGCCTTGGTCAAAGTTATATCTTAACTTATCAATACCCATTCGTTGTTTCTTGCCATCCAGTCTACTGGATTTTGGGTCGTCTGTAAGGTTGAGTTCATCTATTACTATATCTTTAAAACTTCTATTATTAGCCGCCATTTACTTTCTCCATACTTTCTTTGTATACTATTTTTGAATTCTGTTTTTGCCATTGGGCAACTGGTAACATTGCCATTGCATCCCAATGATTAGGAGTCACCTCTAATGGTCTACCATAAACTTGTTTTGTTAGATATCTTTTGTAACAAGCTTTATAGTATCTCAATTTCGGTATGCCTTCTAATAACTCTTTGGTCATCATAATTTTTGTTCTCATCATTTTTGCATGGTCACCTTCACCATCGAGGGCATCATCTGTTTCTAAAATCTCATACTTATATAATTCATACAAAAATCTAACACGAATTGCAGGAGGTAGATAATGTAGATTCAGACCAATGAATCCATCTTGTTTAAGTTCTAATATAAACACCAAGGGAAATCTATCCCAATATGGAAGTTTTCTTTTAGTTTTAGCATCATAGAAGAACAGATACATTCTTCCTTCTAGATATCTTTTTCCTTTCTGTAATTTACTTTGTCTATAAAATGCCTCAGACGATAACTTTAGGGTCTGAACTTTTTGTCTAAACCATGTTAGACTTGCTAAAGAACGAGACTTCAATCCTGCTGGACTTTCATTCTCTAACTGTTGTAATAGACTTTCCATGCCTATTATTTATGTCAAATTTTATAGATACTGAAGTTTTCTTTTTCGATTCTTTCAACTGACTCAGGATAAAGACCTAAAATCTCCAGCAAATCAATCGCTTTTAGAGTGTAGTCGTTTTTGGTTTCAATTGCCACACCTGTTGAACCTTCGGTTCTAACATATGACATAACATCATCGCTAGCTTTGCCACGCAACAACGGGCGCTTCCAATCAAACATCTCACGAATCAAATCTACACAACCTGCAATACTAGGTCTGTCTTCTTGCATGTGAACTTCCAGTATATTACCGTCAACATTTGCAAAGAAAACTGTTTTACCTTCTACGGTAAAGATATCTCGCCATTCCTCGTAGCGGAGAGCCGCTTTGTTTTTGAAATGCCCTACATTATCCCACATAACTATCTTCTCCGCTCTCGCTTTTAGATACCATAATGCATGTATACGAGACATGCCAGGATGAACGAACATATGTATGTTTTCAGTGATAGCTTGCATGGTAGAATCTAATCCTACAGTTCTATATTGGTCAATAAGATACATTATCTTACAACAGTGATATGAATCATTGTCTAATGTGTTTTGTGTTACATCAGTAAGAGTCTTTTGAGTTATTGGTGTACCATTTATGTTATCAAGTAATTTAGTTACTGCTGTTTGTAATACCAAATCATTGTATTTGCCGTTGTTCTCACCTATCATGTTCTTTTCCTCGCACTCACTTAAGGTAACGAGATAGGGTACGGACGAGTTATTAGTTATCCACTCATAATATTCTTTCACTTCAGCATCTAGTTCTGCTACTTCTTCTTCAGTAGTCAAATCATGATAATGAAAGTGTCGAAACTTCTTATATTTGTTCTCTTCTATATTGTCATCTTCAAACATTCTGTATATACTCCTCGACTCTTCTCAGGTCTTCTATTGTGTCTACTGAAAGACCTTCATCTTTCACTTTAGTCATTCTAACTTTTAATCCGTTTTCTAGGTATCTCAACATCTCTACTGATTCTGATTTCTCATTCTCACCTACGGTCAGATTAGGAAACATTTCTAACATGTCTCTATCGAATGCGTACAAACCTAGTTGTTGTTTATTTGATATCGGTAATCTTGAATAGTGCAATGCATAAGTCTTAAGAAGTTGTGGTGTTCCTATTGCAACCTTTACCACATTCTTATCATGCAGTTTGTAGTCATCGTCTATATCGACATATGCATTCGATACACCGCCAGTATGATTCTCTATGAGTAAGTCAATCGCATCTGGATTGATAAGAGGTTCGTCTCCTTGTATGTTGACAAAGACTCTTCCCTCTAGAAACTTTATTGCTTCGGCACACCTATCTGTACCTGTTTTTATTTTGTCGCTTACTATCATTTCCACAGGCATTGTCAACCCCTGGCAGTAAGAATATATTCTCATGTCATCTGTAAGTATCACAACAGTGTCTAAGTTTTTGCATAACATTGCCTGGTCATAGACTCGTTTAATCATAGGCACACCATCTATCTCTGCTAGAGGTTTACCATCGAATCTACTTGAATGCCATCTTGCAGGTATTAAACCTACGGTAGTATGAGTTGTTCTATGTGACTGATTGAGACTTCGCATTTTACTTTTCCGTATCCATAATTAACATGTATAAATTTGATGCCTGCTCTTTGGGCTGCATCATAATCAGTTTGCATATCACCAATGTAATATGTGTCGCAAGGGTCAACATTACACATTGCCATACAGAATAAGAGTTGGTCTGGATTAGGTTTACCTCTTAGTCCTGATTTCGGACTTACAACATAATCGAATTCAGGTAAGTCTTTTATCATCTCTCTGGTTCTATTTGCATCCTTTGAGGTGACAACTGCGATTTTGAATCCGTCTTTTTTGAGTTCAGTTAATGTTTCTATTACGCCTTGGTATATAGTGATATCATCGATATGACTTAATGATGCAGTGTCATAAGTCTTTTTGATAGCATCATGATTTGTCATGATACCGATTTCTTTTAGTATGACCTTAAACGGTTTGCCGACATGTTTAAAGTATTCTTCAAATTCTTGTTCTAAGTTATGTGTTTCTTTGCATGATGTCCAAGACATACGCATGTTTTCTTTTGAGTCGATGAGTACACCATCGAGGTCAAACATATAGAGTTGTTTCATTTTTTTGCCTTCTTAGGAACTAAGTGGTCTTCTGTTAATATTCTGAACGCAAGTTTTCTTTCAGCGCAAAACTCTTCGGCTGCTTTGAATTTAGATTGATTGACTGCGTAATTAGATACTTCTGTTAGGTATCGTTTGGTTTTTCTTTTGGGTTCTTTCGGTGGCGAAAGATACTTCTTAGGTTTCACTTCAATAATTTCACGAATTATCTTACCTTCTCTATTCTTATACTTAATGTAGAAGTCTGGAAAGTATCTATGCACTCTATTATCAAGGGGAGACTTGTAAGGTATGATTACTTCCTCGCTTCCCCATTCTAATATAGCGGCGCTATCATCGCAATATACCATGAATCGTCTTTCCCAAAGTGACCTGTAAAAGATTCTTGTTGGGTCTCCTTTATATTTTTTGTACTTCTTTGGTTTGAACCGTCCACTGTATGACATAAATAACTATATTAAAGATTAATCTAAGAGTATTTATATGGCATATATCGACAAACTCCTGAACAAGTTCAACAAAGCTAAGAGTGCGGTTAACAGCATTAAGGGAATCGCTAGTAAAATTCAATCAATAAACTACGAAACAACTATAGATTCATTGGGTCTTGCACAAGAAGAGGCTGAAAAATATATCGAAGCACGGCGAAAGGCCTTGACAGACTCTATTGATAGTTCTCAGAATAGTGCCAAAACTATAGCAACAAAGGATCCAGCTGCGAAAATACAACAACTAGTTTATCCTTATCATGAAACTTTAAACAACTATCTATTATTCAAAATAAGACCAAGAAGAACAAGAGGTGGATTTACTGGCCATCCGGTACATGCTTGGAGAAGTGTAGCATTATATGTTCCGGATGCAGTCATATCGCAGGCCGCAGTACAGTATAGAAATGAGGGAAGTAATACATTTACAAGAGGTGCTATGGAGTTAATGGATAATCTAGTTGCATCTAAATCTGCTGGTGATATGTTCTCTAAAGAGAATGGCGAGGTAGTCAAAAAAATGGGAACAAAGTTTTTACAGAATGCAGCTAATCTCGCTACTGGCGGATTAAGAAATTTGAAATTTGGTCGTGCGAGTAATCCTTTGCAAGAACAGATGTTAGACGGTATACCTTTTAGGTCTTGGGATTTTACATTTGATTTTTGGCCAAAATCCGCAAAAGAAGCAGAAGAGGTTAATAAAATAATATACACATTTAGAAGTTCTATGTTACCAGATGCATATAATGAAAGTTTTGATTATTTCGTATATGAGGGTTTAGAAAAGGACGATGATATTAGAGAAAGATTCAGTAAGATTAGTGGAATGGGAAGTTCAAAAGAAACTGGAAAAGACGGAGATACAAATTCAAGTTACTTTAACTATCCCAATGTTTTTGAAATAAGTTTTTACGGTAAAATGGGCAACAAAGTTGACGGTTTTTTACCGGCAGTTTGTACAAATGCACAAGTAGATTACACTGGTGGCCAAAAGTTTTCAACTTTTGCAGATGGTCAACCAGTTCATATTCAATTAACACTTAACTTCTTAGAAATCAAAACTATGACTCTTGGCAATTATGAAAAAGTCAGAGACCCTAATTCCAAAGTGGCAACACAAGGCAGTATGTTTGATAATGCTTCAAGGGGTGAATACCTAGACAGTGAACATGCATTCAGCGAGAAAGTTAGAAATGCTCTTGGTGATGACTTTAAGGGGGACGCAGTTATTAAACCAACGAATATCATACCTTATCCTAGTGGCAAAGACCAAATAGATGGAGGTGGCTAATGGCAGATAAATTTTTTAATAATTTTCCCGAAATACAATATCAACTTGATAGCGGTGAAATCATATTCATCAAAGATTTTTTTCGAAAATCTAAGATAGAACAAGAATCAGTAAATGCATTGATTGAACCTCAATTGTATTCATTAGTTGAAGGCGAAAGACCAGATACACTTGCATCCAAAATATATGGTAATAGTAATCTACACTGGACATTCTTTCTAGTCAATGATATAGAAAACTACTACGACTGGCATAAAGATGTTAATACATTTGAGAACTACATTAATAAAAAGTATCCAGGACAATATGCTATAGGCGATGCGACTACTGATATAGTATCTGCTAAATCATTCATTTCAGATACATCCCATAAGTTTCTATTGGGCGAAAAAGTCACAAGTGCATCAGCAGAAGGAAGAATCATAACTGTTGAACCAGAAAAATTTAGAATTGCAATTGAAAATGTTACTGGAAGTTTTGTTGCAAATGAAACCATAACAGGTAAAGTATCAACAAACTCATTCACACCAACAACCGTTATCAATCATAGAGACGGTGTACAGTATTATAGTAACGCTGATGGTCTAAAGAGAAATACATCAGCTGTTGGATATACATCCACTACAATTTACAATCAAGAATTTGAAGACAACGAAACAAAGAGACATATAAAAATCATATCGCCAAGAGTCATAGGCACGATTGTGAGAAGATTTGAAAAAGTAATGACATCATGAGTAATAATTATCAACAAGGCGAACTTGTTGTTGATTCTATATCTATAGTAAATCCCGAAAAAGAATCTGTAGACATATTAAATTTAACAACAAACATAACTATATTTGAAGCAATAAACACGCCGTTTATATCTGGTCGTATATCTGTTATTGATGGATTAGAGATTGATAACATTTATAAATTAATGGGCCAAGAATCACTCACAATCAAAGTAAGACAAAGAGAGGGCGTAGACGAGGAACTCTCTCTACCACAATTCTCAATCGATAAAACATTCAGAATATATAGTATTACAGATATGGAGACTATTAATGATACCACTAAGGCTTATGTAATACATTTTACCGACCCCAAATGGTTCACTTGTCAAAATACCAAAATTAATCAATGTCTTCGTGGGTCATACTCAGATATGTTACTAAAGGTATTATACGAGAATGCAGGTTTTAAAGACTCTAAGGATCCTTTAGTTATTGATAAGTGGGATAAAAGTACTCCAGGACATCACCAGATGATTGTTCCTGGTTGGAACATAAACAGATTTATAGATTTTATTGTTGATAATTCTAATCCCGAATCATCAACAACTACTTGGCAGAATAGTATGTTTTTTTATCAAACATTGAATGGTGGATTTAGATTTGATTCATTTGACAGTATGACCAGAAGAGAATTTCCGGTATCATTTGATACTATGGCTAGAAACAGTTCCAACAGTGAAGATGTGGATTTGAATGCACCAGGTGTTGGCTTAAACTCTCAAATACTAGGATACAAGAGAGACCAGAAATTCAATACAATGATAGGTACAACCACTGGAGCATATGCAGCTAAACTTATAACTTATGACCCTGTTAGAAAAGTAGAAGAAGAAAATGTATATTCTATAACAGAGGTTTTTGCTCGAGGTAATGATGACGGACACACATCAAAGTTTCCAATCATAAGAACAGGTCAACCACAAGTTGATTATGCAGCTGATGATATGATAAGTGCTCAAGCTAGTCCGGAGATTGGCGAGGCCCATGTAGACCTATCACCCGAAATTACATATGATAGTTTTGTTGTGAACAAGATTAATATGACAAATTGTTATTCAGATGAAGCTAAATTAATTGATGCTACAGGTGATAAAAACATACAACAAACAAAGGGACAAGAATTTAGAGATACAGGAATACTAGAAAGAAATGCATTGTTATCTATACTGGAACAAAATTCAGTTAGTGTCAGTATACCCTTTAGAAGTGACATGTCAGTAGGAAATATGGTGAAATTGAATTTACCCACAGCAGAAATCAAAGACGAGGATAGTAAAGGAGATGAGTTAATGGATAATAGATATCTCATTGCCAAGATAACCACTAGTATAGACCCATTAAAAAATAGAGGAAGCTTATTATTACATGCAGTCAAAGACAGTCATGGTGCAGATATAAAAACCCATACACCTGGAAAAAGTGTTTCGGGGGCTGAGATAACATGTTAAAATATTGTTACGGCATAGTAGAAGATAGAAACGATCCATTAAAAATTGGTCGAGTCAGAGTTCGTATTCATTTTCATCATACAGATGATAAGAATAAAATCGCTTCGCCAGATTTACCTTGGTCGCATGTTATTACACCAACAACAAATGCTGGTCTTGGTGGATTTGGTATACAACATTCTCTTGTAGAGGGAACTACTGTATTTGGTTTCTTTAGAGATTTAGAAATGCAAGACTTTGTTGTCATGGGTGTGCATCAAGGCATCTCTCAAAATTTCTATAGAGAGACTTCGACCAATGAGGGATTGTATCGAAGTGTCGACTTAGGTTTTAACGACCCTAGAAGAAGAAATGCATTAGCATATGATGGTACGGCTGACGGTGTAAATCCACCAGGCAACCCACGACCAAATGCACTTTCATCATCATTAGATACAGCCCCACAATTACTTTTAGATGCAGGTATTACATACGATGGTTCAGGTTCAGTTAGAACAGAATCGACAGATGTGGAAAAATCAATACCTTACTATCCCCTGTTCGATAAAGTAAATTCAACAGATATAAATGTATTTGCAACAGCTGATGCAGATTATAGTTCAAGAGATTTGAGTGAACTCATTACAGGTAAGCTTACTAAAATCGGTTATCTTAAACCTGCGGCCAACCCAGAAAAGGATCCTCCAACCAGAGAAGATAAAGAAGTCACTGGTGCGAAATCAAATGCGACACCTTTGTATCCTTACAACAAAGCGCTCTATACAGAATCAGGTCACATAGTAGAGTTAGATGATACTAGAGGTAACGAAAGAATATCAATAGAACATAGAACAGGAACTTTCTATGAGATAGATGCAGAAGGAAATCAAATTCATAGAGTAGTCAATGATAACTATACAGTTATATGTAAAGATAACGAACTCTATGTTGGTGGTAAAGTAAACATAAAAGTTCTTGGTGATGTAGATTTAACAGTTGTTGACGGTAATGTCACATCTACTTTAGAAAAAGGTAATTTAAAGGCAGACATACAAACAGGAACAACAGATGTCACATCAGAAGGAAAAATAACAATTACAGGCAATAATACAACTGAAATTATATCAGATACCACAGTCACAGGAACATTAACAGTATCAGGTGCAACTGCATTAAAATCTACACTAGATGTCACTGGTAAACAGACAAATGCAAGTAGTATTACTGCAAGTGGAGAGGTCAAAGGTAAGGGTGTTGAACTTTCAACGCATAAACATAAAACAACTATTGCTGGTGGTTCTAGTTCGGGAACATATAGTTCCGTTAAACCAAGTTAAACCGAATTAGGAATGTATAAATAGATATATGGCAAATCTCAATGACTACACAAAACCTGCTACTAAACAAGATGCATTTAGTAGCGAATACTCAGATTTAGATTTATTATTTTCTGCTCATCCGATTAGTGGAGATGTAGTAACTAAGAAGGACGCAGATGCGATTAAACGGTCTGTAAAAAATATCTTAATGACCAATCATTATGAAAGACCATTCAAACCCAGTTTCGGTGCAAATCTAAGAAGTAGATTGTTTGAATTAGATGAAATTGGTGGTAGACAATCATTAACAGATGACATAGTAAGAGTATTGGGTATCATGGAACCAAGAATAGGTAAAATAAGAGTAGACATTGCAGATATGCAAAACAATAATTTAGATGTGAGAGTTAGTTACATTATAATAAATGGATTGAGACAATCACAAGTAAACTTTAAAGTAAGTAGGGTACGATAATGGCAGTAAAGAGTTCACAAATAAACGCAACAGATATGGATTTCGATACTATCGCAAGTAATATCAAAACATATCTAAAGGGCCAAGATAAATTTAAAGATTACGACTTTGAAGGTTCTAATATGTCAGTTCTAATTGACATGTTGGCATATGCAGGACACATTGGTGGTCTAAACTTAAACCTTGCAGCTTCAGAGATGTTTTTAGACTCAGCACAAATCAGAAAGAATGTAGTATCTCGTGCAAAAGATTTGGGGTTTACTCCTGCATCCGAAAAGGCATCGACCGCTCAACTAGAAGTCAAACTAAGTAACATTAGAAACGCAGACCAAACTACACCTACTGCAAATGATATGACTATGCCTAGAGGACATAACTTCGCCACAACATATGATGGTGTATCATATAACTATGTTGTGTCAACATCTAAAGTACCTACTAGAGACGGCAATGTATTCACATACAGTCCGATAGATATCATTCAAGGACAATACATAACAGATTCATTTGTTTTTGATAACCAAATTAAGAATGCGAAGTTTGTATTATCCAATGCGAGAGTTGACAAATCCAAATTAGAAGTATCTGTAAACTCAAGTGGTGTATCATCTAAATATACTTTATCAACAGATGTATCAACTATAGTAAGTGCATCTCGTGTATTCTATGCACAAGAGAACGAAGAAGGATTTATTGAGATATACTTTGGTGATGGTGTTTTGGGTGCAGCTCTAAAAGATGGTGATGTTATTAGTGCTACTTACATTGCAGTAGATGACATTCATGCCGATGGTGCAAAACTATTTAGTATGACCAATAATGTTAATGGATTTTCTAATGCTACTATCACGACTTTGACTGCTTCAGCTGGTGGTGCAGAGAAAGAAT
>TARA_R110001592_G_scaffold363359_1_pt1 | contig 11109 bp, 12 predicted proteins | sample TARA_R110001592 | Tara Oceans TARA_R110001592 (sample SAMEA4398387) | marine metagenome | biome: Polar Biome; feature: [SRF] surface water layer (ENVO:00010504); material: water (ENVO:00002006), including particulate matter (ENVO:01000060) such as... | depth 5 m | reverse complement strand
AAATCATAGGCGGGTGCCAGCCGCCATTCACCAGTGCTGTCCATTAAAAAGGCAATATTTTTGACATGATCATCCTGGTTTCTGGCCATGATGTTAAACAGAGCGCGGCGATAGAGTTGTTCTATAGCGGCCATGCCTAGGTCGAGTTTTTCTGCGGCAAGCATGGCTTGCTCATAGCTGTAAGCGCCGGGTTGGTTGAAGTCGTAGTGGGTTAGGGCGCAAAGTGATTGCATATGCAGTTTGTCGCCGCTTGATGTGCGATCAAAACGTTTGGTCATAAAGTGATGGCGGTTATGCTCTTGCAGGATTCGACATTCACTCATTTCAATGCCGGCATCTTGCGCCATTTTGTAATAGGCGTATTCGATTAAGCCAAAGCCTTGTGCATCGGCTAATTCTTTATCGCGATTATTGGCAATGCCATCGAATTTAATTAACCAATGTTGAAAGCCTTTGGGCAGAGTGAGTTGTCCGGAGCGGACTTCATTGCTTTGTTCGTTCCAGGCAATAATAGCCTTGGCTCTGGCACCACCAGCAGAAACGCCCACTTGTAGAATGTCGGCGAGTGTTTGTTCGTTAAGGTTGTCTTGGTCTTGGGTTAATACGGCATCAAACGCTTCTCGTTCGGTCAGTATTTTACTGGCCATTTGTACCATGGCGGCGACATCTAACGGATGGTTGTCGGACTTGGTTTTTCTGTCGATTGCTGGAGTGAATTCTAGGGCGCCCATGGCTCGGGTGCCGATATAACAGAGCCTGTCTACGGGTGAGAATTCTGCTTTATTAATACCTTCTTTTACGAGCCATTTGTCGATTAGGGCGGAACCGTATTTGTCGGGCAGGGCATCAGCCAGTAAACCGGGTAGCCCTTTAAATGTGGTGCGAGACAGTTCTGGAAAGCTATAGGTTTGCTGGCTCAGGGGCATGGTTAATGGCGCGACTTCAATGTTGCTGTGAGTAAACGCTGGCATGTATTGAAATAAACCCAAATCACGCTCCGGCTCCCAGGTGACAGCACCAATTTCAACTCCCCAGAGTGAGACAATGGCGGTATTAACACGAGGGCTCATTATTCTGATGCCTCGTCAGATGACTCTGGCTCGAATGTTGTTGGCTTGGTAAACCCGCCCCAGGTTTTTTGCTCTGATATATGGTTGGCTTTTTCCGCTTGTTGCGCTGTTAATGGTGTTTCACGTCGACTGCTGGCGCGTAGGCGTGGTTTGCTGTGCTTATGTTTGGCCTGCTGTACGGGGCTAATCTCGACGGTGGGAAGCAATAAGTCCAGCCGCCCAATGAGGCCAAGAGTTCTGATTACTTTTAGTGCTGCTTCCAGTGAGACGGAATGCCCGTTTTCTAAACGGGAAAGCGTGCGCAGTGAGATACCCGATTCAAAGGCACATTGTTGTTGGTCTTTATTTTTCGACAGACGTAATTGTTTTATCCGAGAGCCAAGCTCAGTCAAAATTGCAGTGTTACTCATATCGGAATTCAGTATTGTCGTCATATTGATTCACACTAGCCGCCATTTTTGGCGTGAAATAGTCATTAAATGAAATAATAGGTCAAATATGACTTGTTGGCAATATAAAATTATTAATAAGTCATATATGGCTCTTATTGTTTATTATTGATAACAACAAGTCATTTTAGGCGTGTTAATGTTTTATAGATAAGCCTTGAAGAGGAAAAGTTTTAGTGATCACGTGTCGGTTTTCGACGGCAATAAAAAAGCCGGTGCAACTGCACCGGCTTATACATGAGACCATCAGCTATTTAACGTATAGCTGGCAATAAATTAAAGGCCATCATAGAGTTCTTCTGCGGGCATGGAGTTGAGCATAGCCCTGAAATAAGTGGTTGGAATTTTGATTTGATTTGTTTTGTTGCCGGATACCGTAAAGTCCATACCCATAGTGGCACCATCAAAGAAATAGAGAAAGCTCAGGGGGATAGCGAGTCTTTCTTCATATCGACAAGTTGCATCGTTTTCACATACATTTTCATTTTTTGACAAAGTCACCAAAGGTAGTTTGTCGCCGTGTGCATTGGTGGCATCTTTATAGTCGCGCCAATCTTTATCACCGTATTGGGCTGTGATGTATAGGGCATAATGATCAGCGCCTTTATGGTCAATCAGGCGGGTTAAATAAATTTCAGAAAAGTGGTCTGACAAGGCTTTATCTGAATCTGCAAAATTCGGTCCGTAAGTGACTTCGCCATTTTCAGGGTCGAGTTTAAATTCTATGTTTTCACCGATATTTTCTGCTGAGTTCCAGTTAATCATTGATTCGGACGGTGTGGCTGCCCAAGCTTGTAATGACATAAGGGCAAATAAAGAGAGGATCTGGATGGCAATTTTCATGTGTACTCCGTTGTTATCAATTTTTTTATAAGCCCGTTGTAAATTGGACGGGCTATGAGTTGTAGAGTTATGCTCAAGTCATTCCAGATGTGTTGTTCCAGAACTGCAAGCTCAGACGTCGTAGATACTTATAGGTTCCAAAGGCGGGTGTAACTTTACGCTTAAATAGGTTTTTGGTGCAAACAAGTAAGAGTATAAAAATAACAGGCTATGAGGTGTGGTCTGTCGGTGGGTGAGTGAAATCTATTTTATTGTTGATTTTGACTGGTTTAGATTGTGGCTTAAGTCTTGGTGTATCTGGTTGTGTGGCGATTTTTCCAATTCTGTAGCCCTTTGCTATATAGACTAAATCTTATTTTTGGTGTGTTAATATGTCGTACTTAATTTGTCGTATAGCCTAAGACGTTAAAGCTGAGAAATCGGGACTAGAGTTAGAAAACCTTATGTCAGAGAATTTGTTAGAAACAAAAAAGTATATCGTTCGCACATTTCCCGTGGGGCCATTGCACTGTAATTGCACCATTATCGGAGATGCCGTTAGCAAAAAAGCTCTAGTGGTAGATCCCGGTGGTGATGCTCAGATGATTCTTAAGGTATTGTCTGAATTAGATTTACAGGTCGTCGCGATTATCCACACGCATGCACACTTTGACCATATTCTTGCGGCCGGTAATATTAAAAATGCTACCGGCGCACCTATTTATGTACACAAAAGTGATATGTTCCTATGGCATGGCCTTGAGGAGCAATGTGCGAGGTTCAAATTTGGAATGCCTGATACTCCACTGCCTGATCCAGACCATTATCTCAATGATGGTCATGATCTTGGTTGCTGTGGTGGCGTAGCCATTCATACTCCCGGTCATACCCCAGGCTCAACCAGCTTTTGGTTTGAAGAAAGTAAGACATTAATTGCCGGAGATACGTTGTTTAAAGGTGGCGTAGGCCGTACGGATTTTCCCGGTGGCAACGCTGAGCAGATTGTCAGTTCTATTCGCGAGCGTATTTACACGTTAAATGATGATGCCGTGGTTATTACTGGTCATGGGCCATCAACGACGATTGGTGATGAAAAACAGAGTAATATGTTTGTTCGGGGCTAATGTTTCCAGACGCTAGTGTTTGCCAGAGCTTTGTCAGTTTTTATGGGACGATAGATGAAACAACAAATTTTAACCATGTTGGACTTGCAGAATGCTATGAATAGCAAGGTCAATGACAATTGGGTTGATCAGGATTTTGCTTGGTATCGAGCAATTTGGGTGGAATGTGCAGAATTGCTCGACCATTACGGTTGGAAGTGGTGGAAGAAGCAAACACCGGATGCCGATCAGGTAAAGTTGGAGTTGGTGGATATTTGGCATTTCGGCTTGAGCATTTTATTGCTTGAGCCCGGTGACAAGTCTGATATTGCGGCTGCTATTGAACAACAATTGTCGGGCGCTAACCCATCCGGAGATTTTCGTGAAGATTTGGAGGGTTTTGCCCTGGCTACCTTGCAGACAAAGCGTTTTGATGTGGCGAGCTTTTCCAGCTTGATGGCCGGAATAGAGCTATCTTTTGATGAGCTTTATACGCGCTATGTGGGTAAAAATGTGTTGAATTTTTTCCGTCAGGATAACGGTTATCAGGATGGCAGCTATCGTAAATTATGGGCTGGCAAGGAAGATAATGAGCACCTGGTTGAAGTCGTTGCTGAGCTTGATCATACCAGCCCGCTTTTTAAGGACGATCTTTATCAGGCGTTAGAGCAGCGTTATTCCAATACATAGTGCCAATAAACCGCCCAAGCCCTCTAATGATGAACTCGGATGTTTGGCCATTGTTTCTATGGGCGTGTTGGGCGTGGGCCTCTTCGCCAAAAAAACGTACAATGCCCAGCTTTTTATCCCACCGTTATTGACTGATATTTTATCCTTCGTAGATACGCCATGACTGAATCAAGTACTGCAACGACACTATCAATTGAAAGCCCATCAAATATCCGTCCGTCGGATGTTAACAAGAAGGCGCGTCTGGAGTTCAATAAACTGCACAAACGTTTGCGGCGTAATGTGGGTAATGCCATTGCAGATTACAACATGATTGAAGAGGGTGACAAAATCATGGTGTGTCTTTCCGGTGGCAAAGATTCCTACTGCCTATTGGATGTGTTGCTTAACCTTCAAAAGACGGCGCCTATTACCTTTGAAATTGTTGCCGTAAACCTTGATCAAAAGCAGCCGGGTTTTCCGCCAGAAGTGCTGCCCAAGTACTTGAGTGAAATAGGTGTTCCTTTCCATATTCTGGAAAAAGACACTTACAGTGTTGTGACGGAAGTGATTCCTGAAGGAAAGACGTATTGCAGTCTTTGTTCTCGGCTGAGAAGAGGGACGCTCTATGGTTTTGCGCAACAAATTGGGGCAACCAAAATTGCGTTGGGGCATCACCGAGATGACATTATAGAAACACTGTTTTTGAATATGTTCTATGGCGGCAAATTGAAAGCTATGCCACCAAAGCTGCTCAGTGATGATAAGAAAAACATGGTGATTCGTCCGTTAGCTTATTGTAAGGAGGATGATCTGGAGACTTACGCTGAACTAAAGCAGTTTCCTATCATCCCCTGTAATCTTTGTGGTTCTCAAGATGGTCTACAGCGACAAGTCATCAAGGATATGTTGCAGCAGTGGGAAAAGCAGCACCCGGGACGTTTGGAAACCATTTTTGCTGCGACCAAAAATATCGCCCCATCACAGCTTGCAGACACTGATCTGTTTGATTTTTCCAATCTAAAAATTGAGAGGGAAATTGAACAAGAGCAACGTATTGGTATGGTGAATCTTTGGGAAGGCGACAATAGTAGTCATGGCGAAACGCCGCACACTGAAAATCTTGGTGTGAGCGCCGATAGGGTGTCCTGATCTCCGTTTGTATATAGTGGCGAGACAATGGTCACTTCTAAAATATTTTGATACTAAAGCGATGAGATGAAAAATTGGGTCTTGGCGGCCATTGCTGCTTTTAATGGTTGGCGCCTTTCGGTAGTTTGGGGATGACCTTATAATGTTTTCTTTTGAATCGGTGCTTTCCCATCAATAATCAGGTTTTCCCAATGAACAATCAGGGTCTTAGCTTATGAGCTATCAGGTTCTTGCACGCAAATGGCGTCCGCGCATTTTCAGTGAGATGGCAGGGCAGGAGCATGTTCTACGGGCGTTGATTAATGCTCTGGATAATGATCGTTTGCATCATGCCTACCTGTTTACGGGTACTCGCGGTGTGGGAAAAACCACAATAGCCAGGATTCTGGCCAAGTGTCTTAATTGTGAGCAGGGCGTGAGTTCAATACCCTGTGGTGAGTGCAGTGCCTGCACCTCCATTGCTGAAGGACGTTTTGTCGATTTGATTGAGGTGGATGCGGCATCTCGAACCAAGGTGGAGGATACTAGAGAGCTTCTTGATAATGTCCAGTATGCCCCTACCGTGGGTCGTTTTAAGGTGTACCTGATCGATGAAGTGCACATGCTTTCGACACACAGTTTTAATGCACTATTGAAAACCCTGGAAGAACCGCCTCCCCACGTTAAATTTTTGCTTGCCACCACCGATCCACAAAAGCTACCTGTGACGATTTTGTCGCGCTGCCTGCAATTTAACCTTAAGAATCTCAGCCCCGAACGCATTGTTGAACATTTACAGCATGTTTTGGCCGAAGAGCAGGTGCCTTGTGAAGAAACCGGACTTTGGGCATTAGCACGAGCTGCAGATGGCAGCATGCGCGATGCGCTGAGCTTAACTGATCAGGCCATTGCCCATGGTGGCGGGACGCTAACCGAGGCCGAAATTGGCAATATGCTCGGTACCATTGATCTAACCGCTATTGCTGATATTGCCCGAGCGCTGGTGAATAATGATGGCACGGAAGTTTTGGCCGTGGTTCAAAAAATGTCAGAGCATGCACCGGACTATAGTGCGGCTTTGGGCGATTTATTGTCCGTATGGCATCGGGTAGCCATCGCACAGACGGTACCAGATGCACTGGATAATCGTCACGGCGATTATCAGCTGATTCTGGAATTGGCTAAGGCGTTGAGCTCCGAAGATGTGCAATTGTTTTACCAAATTATTTTGTTGGGGCGGCGTGATATTTCATTAGCGCCTGAACCCAGGGTCGGTTTTGAAATGGTAATGTTGCGAATGCTGGCTTTCCAGCCAGTTCGTGAAAGCCGTATTGATCCGCCCCTCATAACAGATTCTCATGTTGTAGAAGATCCTATCGTCGCAGGGGCTAGCACTAATCATCCGTCTGCCCCTGATCAGAAAGTTGTTACAGAGGAGGCGAATGTACAGGTAAAAAAGTCTGAACCCGCCAAGCATGAATCTTCTAAGTCAGAATATTCTTTACCTGAAGGTGTGCTTGCTGCGGATAATTTGAGTGTCGGTGAGCAGTCAAAGGAAAGTCCGGTTACCCCTCCTGAACCGTCATTGGGGCTGACCGATGAAGCAGAGGTTTCTCTTGCCGAGTATGAAGGGTTGTTCTCTGGTGGGGACGAAGGGGTTGCGGCACCTGTTGACGACCATGTTGGTATTTCTGTACAGAAGGTGGATACCAAGGAAGATGAGCCTCTCTCGGAAGAGAAATTTCGGGCGTTTTCACAGGAAGCTCATCAGCAGGATGTTGTAGCAAAAGATAAAGCTAGGCTGGTATCGGAGACGTTAACTAACGCCGATGAGGCAGAAACGGAAGAATCAAAAACAGCGCTCAATGTTATTGGCAATAAGCTATCTCTGACGGAAGTGAGTCCTGATAGGTGGATAGAACTCTATCAAGGGTTGTCTGTAGGTGGTGTGTTACAAAATGTTGCCGCTAATTTGGCCTTGGTGGATGTGCAGGGCGATGCGTTACGCTTTGAACTGGATATCCATAACAGCTCGCTGTATGAGCCTTCACACCAAAAACGCCTTGCTGACGTTCTAGCTAAATATTTTGGCCATCCCGTCAACGTGGAAATTGAGGTGGGCACTGTTGTTTCAGAAACACCGCAGGCCTATCGATTAAGAATACGAGAAGAGCGTCAGGCTGCTGCATTGGAAAGTCTTAAGCATGACCCTAATGTGCGTTGTATCATGGATGTATTTGGTGGTGTTCTTCTGGAAAAAACAGTTAAACCGGTAGATTAAATCTGTCGACTAATAGATTGGGTAACATTATGGATATTAACGAGTTAATGAAGCAAGCTCAGGGCATGCAGCAGAAAATGCAGGAAATGCAGGCCGAAGCGGCAAAGGTAGAAGTCACCGGAGAATCCGGTGGGGGTATGGTTCAGGTGGTGATGAATGGTCGTCACGATGTACGCAAAGTCACTGTTGATCCCAGCCTGCTGTCTGAAGATAAAGAGTTTCTGGAAGATTTGTTGGCGGCGGCCGTCAATGATGCTGTCAGGAAAGTGGAAGAGGCTCAAAAGGAAAGTATGTCAAAACTGACAGGGGGTATGCAAATGCCTCCTGGTTTTCAGATGCCATTTTAGCGATGGGTCATACCTGTCAAGGTGATAGCCGAGTAGGCGTGAATCACCGCTGATAGTGCCCGACTAATAATGCCCCACTATTAAATAAGGTTGGATTGTGTTCGGCCCAATTATTAATGAACTGATCGATAGTCTCCGTTGCCTGCCTGGAGTAGGCCCCAAGTCTGCTCAGCGAATGGCGTTACATTTGCTGGAAAAAAATCGTGATGGCGCTGTGCGTCTGTCTGATGCTGTGGCGGATGCTGCTGAGCATGTAGGCCGTTGTCAATTGTGCCGAACGCTGACGGAGACAGATATTTGCGAAGTGTGTAACAACCCTCGTCGTGACTCACAACAGTTGTGCGTTGTTGAGACCCCGGCAGATTTGTTGGCTATAGAGCATAGTGGTACCTACAAGGGCCGCTATTTTGTTTTGTTGGGGCACCTATCACCTATTGATGGTATTGGTCCTGAAGCTATTGGTATTGAGCAGTTGATGAGTCGACTTTCTGAAGAAAATATCAATGAGCTGATTCTGGCGACTAATTTGACAGTCGAAGGCGAGGCAACAGCTCACTATATTAGTGAGCGTGCCAAAATGTTGGGTGTGACCGTTAGCCGTATAGCCCATGGAGTACCTATGGGGGGAGAGCTGGAGTATGTGGATGGCGGCACATTGTCCCACGCTTTTAGCAGCCGCAAGACAATATAAAGAAATATGATGATAAAAATAATCCGCGATTAGTTAACGCCACCAACTGATCTTACGCTTAATACAACAACTGAGCTTATGCCAAATGCCAGCACCGATTCTTGTCACTAGCGTAGATCAACTCCAAGAGTGTACCCATCAACTGAAGGATTGCGATGCGATCGCACTCGACACTGAGTTTATGCGGACAGACACTTTTTTTCCGATATTAGGGTTGGTTCAGATTTATAACGGTGAAACATGCTGGTTGATTGATCCTCTTGCTGTTTCTGATCTCTCACTCCTTGCCGAAATACTGACAGACTCAGGCATTATCAAAGTATTCCACTCCTGTTCTGAAGACCTTGAGGTTTTAAAGCATGTTCTGGGTTGTGTGCCCGAGCCATTATTTGATACTCAAGTTGCTGCGGCGTTTAGCGGTTATGGCTTTTCCAAGGGATATGCCGGATTGGTTGAGGTCATGCTGGGAATCCATGTGGCTAAAGGTGAGACCCGTTCTGACTGGTTGCAGAGGCCTTTAAGCGATTCGCAATTGGGTTATGCGGCATTGGATGTCATCCATTTGCTACCTGTTTATCGTCGGTTATGTGAAAACTTGGCTGATTTGGGACGCAGTGAATGGGTGGATGAAGAAATGAAGGGCTTGGTCGCTAAGGCCTCTGGTAGTGAGGAATTAGCCGAGTACTTCCTTAAGGTGAAGGGGGCTTGGCAGCTCGACCCTCAGAGCTTGGCGGCACTAAGGATGCTCTGCGAATGGCGTGAAATTGAGGCGAGAGATAGAAATAGGCCCAGAGGTCGGGTCATTGGGGATAAAACGCTGTTGGATATTGTGATTAAAACTCCACAGGGTAATCATGATTTGTCTGATATTGAGGGTATGCACCCGGGATTAATACGGCGTTACTCTGAAACATTATTTGAATTACTTCAAAATGGTTTGGCAACACCTTTGTCAGATTGTCCTAAAACATTACCGGAACCTTTACCTCGGCAAGCGGGTGATAGGATCAAACAGCTCAAGAAGATAGTGAATACTCGGGCAGAGTTGTTGGATCTTCCTCCTGAAGTACTGGCTCGAAAGCGTGATATAGAGTTTTTGGTTCGACAGGTTATGGAGCAACATCGAGCGCGTCTGCCGGATACTATTGCCGTGGGATGGCGGTTTGACGTGATAGGAGAATCATTATTAGAGGCCGCAACTAAGTTGATTAGATAAAATTCCGTTGCTTAAAACCTAGAGTACTATCATTAGAAAGTGGATTTAGAGAGATTATTAGTGAAAAAAATTTGCAGTATTTATCGAAGCCCAAACGAAGAGGGCATGTATTTGTATGTGGATAAAAAGAAGGGCCTAGAGCCTGTTCCTAGCGAGCTGTTGAGACGATTTGGTAAGCCAGTATTGGCAATGACTCTGCTGCTGACACCGGATAAAAAGTTGGCCCGTGTAGAAACTAAACGTGTGCTTGAGATGATTGAGGAGCAGGGCTTTTATTTACAAATGCCTCTGCGTCCTGAATTGGATATGCAAGAATTACGTAATAAAAATTACAAACTGTAGGCTGCTGGTATGGGGGCGATCGGGTGCAGGTAAGAGTTTGAGACAGCCATCGTGGTTATCAAAGCCATTGGGCGAGATGTCGCCGACTGAGTGGGAATCCATTTGTGATGGCTGCGCTAAATGTTGTCTGCATAAATTGGAAGATGATGATACTGGCGAAATTTTTCACACCAATGTAGCTTGCAAGTTGTTGGATGAAAATAGTTGTCAGTGCAGTGATTATGACAACAGGTTTAGTAAAGTACCCGATTGTTTCAAGTTGACCCCGGAAAACTTGGGGCAACAAAGTTGGTTGCCAAGCAGTTGCGCTTATCGCTTGCTGTACGAGGGAAAACCACTTCCTCTTTGGCATCCACTGGTCTCCGGAGACTCTAAGTCCATGCACGCTTCAGGCATGTCGGTTCGAGGAAAAGTAGTGGCGGAGCAGACAGTCCAACCGGACGATATGGAAGAATATATTATCAGTTGGGTGGACTAAAATGATAAGAATTGGCTTAGAAATAAAGGCCTGTGATTTATAGCGACTAGTGTTCGATGACATTAGCAGTAGGAGCATTCAATGTATTCAGCGGAAAATTATTATTGGGGGCTCATAGGCTATTACTTGGGTTCCGTGATATTGATATTATTTATCTGTCGTTTTAGAAAAATAGTACCAGGCAGACACTTTCGTAACCTTCTGGTGTTATTTATTGCCGCGGTAATATTGGTACCCATTTACGCCTACCCAGATAGTTCTTTTCTGGCACCAGCATGGTTTGTCAGCATCTTTGAAAGTATGACGGCTGAGGTTGAGCAGGCTTATATGCGAGGAGTGAAGCCTATACTTATTTGCTATGTTGTTGCCGTTTGTTTTTATGTGATATGGGCTATTTTTGATTATCGTCGCAATCAGACTAGAGTGGTCGAAAAACCAGCCACAACTACTTCGAAGTAAGTTTCTAGGGGCTGACCCAGATAACATGAAATTATGTTATACAGGCAGGCA
>TARA_R110001592_G_scaffold50828_1_pt1 | contig 11110 bp, 1 predicted proteins | sample TARA_R110001592 | Tara Oceans TARA_R110001592 (sample SAMEA4398387) | marine metagenome | biome: Polar Biome; feature: [SRF] surface water layer (ENVO:00010504); material: water (ENVO:00002006), including particulate matter (ENVO:01000060) such as... | depth 5 m | reverse complement strand
TGCTGATAATGCTTCCCCATATGTGGAATACTTTACAGGTTCATTCAGTCCCAAAACTCTCGAAGCATCGACTGGAAAAAGAGAGCCAACTTATTATATTAATATTACTAATCTTCAAAATTCATATATGTATGATCAAAATGCAAGATTTAATGTTTATGTTCGTGAGAAAAACTGGAATCCTACAGTATATTCCAAAGCAACACAAAATGTTGAGACAATAAATATCCGAAGCGCCTCATACCGAGTTATTAGACTTCGTGATGGAATAGAAGCCATTGCTCATCAAACCGGCTCTACGTTGGCTACAGGATTATCGTATGATACTTCAGGCAGTTATTTCGATTTTGATATGAAACTATTGGAACCTGGTTATGAGTATGGTTTTAAAATAGCATTTTATGATGATGAATTAAATTCTTGGCAAGAACAAGATAAGTTATTTAAATTTAGAGTAGATAAGAATGAGCATTAAAAAACTTTTTGAAAATTCTAGAAAATCAAAAAACTTTCTATCTGAAACAACCAAGAAGACCAGTTTCGATGATGCTGAATCTGCAAGGAATGTAGCAAACAAGCAAATCGACAATGAAAGACACGTAGCAAATGTTGATTATTCTGATCCTGCTAATTTTGTAAAATATGGTTCTGCTAGATTATATTACGAATCTGCGTTTACTAGAATTTTAGATTTCTATCCTTATGATGGCTCAGAAGCTGAGCTTAATAAATTTCACAATGAAGCTTTGGATATTGAAAAATACGTTCTTGAAAATAGATACCCAAGAACAAACGGCTTTATTACTTTAGCAAAAGATGCATATTCGGTAAGCACGAAAACAGATAATTATGGTGTTCCAACAACGAACGAATACATCGATCTTAAGGGTGGACCCGGCACTGGCTCGGCAACAAGTTTAAAACTAAAAGACCTGCTTCCTAATCCATATAACAGCAGTTACAATGCTTCTAATATATATGATGAAACAATCTATCAAACCGAAGGTCTTCCATCGGATTATGGTACCGGAACTCGTATATCTAATTTGCGTGCAAATTTCGATGATGGTGTTACAGTCGAGTTTTGGCTCAAAACTGGCTCGATGACTGATAACTCTGTTCGCACTGGTAAACCTTTGACCAGCTATCAGGTTGTTTTTGACTTGTGGAATAATGAAAACTCTTCTAGTGTTGATTATGGTAGATTAAGAATTGAATTAACAGGCACCGTGTCAGACGATGATGCAGGTAATCAAGCCTTGAAGCCTTTTGTAGTCACAGTTGAATCTGGTTCAGCTTCAGATGGCACGTCTGTGAGAGTTAATAGACAAACAATTGGTTCTACTTCACTTCATGAAAGTTTTGGTGATTGGAATCATTATGCTATAACAATGTATAACACCGGTAGTAATAAATTTGCAATTGACTTATATGTTAACGGTGATTTTAATGAGCAGACTCTGAATAATGCTACTATGGGGGAGTTCACCCCACAAGAAACATTGGGTAGAATTGGAGCGCTGATTACTACACCATTTGGTGAAACCGCACCCGCCGGCGCCGGCAGACTCAGTGGTTCTTTGGATGAATTTAGATACTGGAAAGAGAAAAGGACCGAAAAACAAATTGGTAGAAACTGGTTTACTCAAGTTAGAGGCGGTACTAATACTGATATATCAAATACAACCTTGGGAGTTTATTACAAATTCAATGAAGGTATTACTGGAGACGCAACGACAGACAGCATTGTGCTTGACTATGCAGGAAGAGTAACAAATGGTTCGTGGACTGGCTATTCTTCTGGAGCAAGAAATACGGGTTCCGCTATGGTATCCTCTAGTGCCGCAACACGTGAATTTTTAGATCCAATTATAAGAGCAAATCATCCGGAAGTAACTAATCTTAAATCAAAGCTCATTGTTTCGGGTACTTCTTATGATTATAATAATAACGCATCACTTATATCCTTGGTCCCCGGATGGATCCAAGACGAAGAATCAGAAAAAGATAATTCAGATCTAAGATACATAGCCCACGTGATGGGTACATATTTTGATAAATTATATCTACAGATTTCAGAACTTCCGAAACTTAGACACCTAAACTATGTAAGTGCATCAAATAAACCATTCCCCTTTGCAAGTCATTTACCTCAATCTTTAGGGCTATATTCCCCAGAAATATTTATTGATTCTACAGTCTTGGAGAAGTTTACCAATAGGAATTCAAATATTCTATTCGAAAATGATTTGACCGAAACTAAGAATTTAATATACCAGAATTTATATAATAACCTCACAGATATTTTTAAGAGCAAGGGAACCGAACAGTCAATAAGAAATGTTTTTAGATGTTTTAATATTGATGACAATGTCTTATCGATTAATATTAACTCCAATAATGAAGAGTACTTATTAAGAAACAATCTTAAGCTAAACCTATTAAAGAAAAATGTAGTAGACTTTAGCAATCCATCAAATACAAACGCTGTAGTATACCAGGCATCTGCATCTTTAGACGAGATGGACAATTCGGACGCCTCTGGATCAATCGACGGCGCCGATGAGCAGATTCCATATGGATTTACATATGAATCAAATATTATTTTCCCTGATTACACTTTACACAGAACTAACCTCACTAGAGATAAAAACTATAATCAAGTTTCTCTTTTTGGAATGGTTTCTGTTGGAACATCGACAGCCAAAAAAGAAGGGACAACAACGACGTTTGAAACAAATGATGCGTGCAATTTCAGAGTATATGCAATTAGAGATGAGGAAGGCTCCAAAAATGTATACTTTAAATTAACTTCATCTTTCCCGGAGGCTACATTCGAATCAGCTGATGGCGGCGCCGACATTGCGGGTATTAACTTAACAAGTTCGGTTTATAAAAATGTCTATGATGATGAACCTTGGAATTTCTCTGTAAGACTTAAACCAAAAAACTATCCAAGATCTACATTCGTTGCTAGTGGTTCTGATTCTACTTCTGCTACGTCTCCTGTTGAAACATATGACATTATATTTACCGGCATAAACCCTAAAACTGCTGATATTAGAGATACGTTTATACTATCTCAAAGTATTCCGAACTATACCGCCAAGGCAATGATTAGAGCAAGAAAGAGAGCTTTTATTGGCGCTGATAGAACTGATTTAACAGGAGAATTACAATACAGAAGCGATGTTCAGGTTTCTTCCGTAGCTTATTGGGGTAAATATTTAAGTGATCAAGATTTGATTCAACATGCGGTTGATTTTGAAAACATTGGTTTGTCAAATTCTCAAGATTCACTTTCTCCTTTGGATACAAATTCAACTAGAAACGATATATTAAACAGAAATGCCCTAGTTTTAAATTGGAATTTTAGGAATGTCACCGGCTCTGATGACTCAGGCGCATTTTCAGTTCAAGACTTTAGTTCTGGTTCATCTGAAATCAGAGATAAATTTGGCTGGCTAGGTAACATATCAGGCTACCAGTACACGGGTCTTGGTTTTGGATTTAAGGCGTCTTCTACTGATGTTGTACAAAAGAAGAGCATAAATACGTATAAATTTATTAATCCAGAACGGGCTGTATCTTCTGACATGATTCGTTTATTTTCCGAAGAAGATGAGTTTTTTCCCAATTTGAGAAGGGAAGAAGTAATTCCAAATTATGTATATACAGTCGAAAAAAGCATATATAACGCAGTTTCTGAAGAAATGTTGGATTTTATGGCTGGTGTTGTTGACTTCCACTCTTTAATAGGGCACCCTGTAAACCGATACCGAGAGCGGTATAAAGAAATAGAAAAGTTAAGAGCTGCTTTTTTCAGGAGAGTCGAACAAGTAACAGAAGTAGAAAAATATATAAATTATTATAAGTGGTTCGATGATTCAATAACCTCAATAATCTCGCAGCTTATTCCAGCATCTGCCGAATATATAGATGACATTCAAAACGTAATCGAAAGTCATGTACTTGAAAGAAATAAATATAAATCTCGCGTTAATATAATTGACTCGCAAATGCACGCACCAGATCTCAAAACTACTTTAGACACCGATGGTGGCTCATCCCAGCCTAGCTGGGAAGAAGATGAGGCAGAAAACGAAGACAAGGATGGAGACAAAGACATAGAGGATGTCGTTAAAGATAAAAACCTTAGCGCTCTTAAAGAAGAAACCATAAGTTCAACAGATAAAGAAAAGTCTCACAGAGCAACACCAGATATCAAGGGCGAAACAGAGAAGCCCAGATCCTCACCGGTGGATCCAATCTCAGCACTCAAAGGCGGCGTTAACTTTCCCTCGATTAAAAATTTAGATTTTGCAGCCACTAGGCTTAGACCTGCTGGACCGGTTGACATAACCGATAGCGTTTTTGTACCTTTAAACGTTATGATAGGGTTTTCAGGAGAATCGGTAATAAGGAGAGACAAGGCACCATTTCATCGCCCACCAGAATACATAACAAAAGATAGAAAAGTCTTTCATGTACAGCAAGGAAAAGATTGGGAACTTGGTATTGGTTATAAAAACGCGAAGTCTGACATGGTGCTGCCTTTTAATGTTGTGAGTTCCAATGTAGAGGTTAACACTGGTTATAATTCAAATGTTGTAAGCAGGGTAGGTAGAAATTTATTAATCACTAATCTTCATAATGACACTTATGGGTCCCAGCTTGAGGTTCCAATGCAGGGTCCGTTTACAAATTATGCTGTCGGCGGGCACCAATCGAGACATATTTCAATAAATACCGGAATAGACACACAACTTACCAGACCGGAAGCATGGCGAATAAGGCTTGGAACCTGTGCTGATTTAAGAGAAGGTGATGGAACCTCTGATTATCTTTTGGATAGTACCACCCCGCAAACTGGCGCCGTGGGCTTGGTTGGTCCGGATTACCCACCACCAGAATATAGTCCTCCCCGGGGCACTATTCCTTATCCCTATACTCCTTTCCAAAAAGCATACTTATATAGAGACGGCATTGCAAAGCGACCGGTTAATATTAGAAATATTAAACACACTACTGGCTCAACAGTGCTTGGGAACTATAATAATAATTATGAAGTTATTCACTCGTTTGGGGCATCTAATAACCCAAGACAATTTATAGAAAGTCAACCAACATTGCCGATCAAAGCATTTCAAGACACTGCAACTAGTTCTACTTCAATTAGAACATTTTTAGATATTCACCGCGGAGAGCAAGGACGTTATGAATTAATCGAAGATTACAACACTTCATATTTAAATAATACAACAAACAAAAGCATCATAGTCACAAGATTTTCTCATTGTGGTGGAATAGAGGTTGAATCACACGGTTACCAAGATTTTAGAGCTTCAGAATATTCAGTTTACAATACTATTAATAATAGAAACTTAACAGTCAAAAAGCCGTCTCAAGGACCCTCTGGCTCTCTTTCAGAAGCTCACGGGGGTACGCCCTCTACTTCACGCGTATTTGACATCCACGGTGAAGATTACGGGCTTTATTCCCATGCTGCTAGGCACACACTACGTTTTGGTAGGGATTCACTACATGTTGAAGAAGACCAAGCTGGTTCGACATATGAACAATTACCCGGATTTCATAAAGTACATAGAAATAGAAAACAAAGAATAGTTTCGACCAATGAAGATAATACTGAATTTAAAACGAGTTCAATTCATGATAATCTTAATGTGTCCCACCCAATACCTAGATCAGATAGGCAGTATCGATGGTTATCCGGTTCAGTTGAAAATATAGGACACATTCGATATGCAGGTTACCAAAGAACAACTCACACTTTTGCACCGTATCGAACATCATCAGCAGGAAGAGAATCATACTGGGATTTTGTCAGTAGTTCTAATGCATCGACAGGCAGTGTTTATCAACCTACAAACAGATTGAATATAATAATTGTTGATCCAGTAAATCGAGCAACCAATACAATAGGATTTGATTCAGACACAGATGTTTCAAATTACACAAATACTGATTTGGTACACTCGGATCCCAACCCCAATTATTTAAATCAATTATTATCTAAAAGGCAGGCAACGTTTGGTTGGGGGTGGGCTAAATTCCACCAATCAGATAACAAAGTTTTTACCGAACAAAGAAAAGCAAACGAGCTTGTTTTAGCAAAAAATTCTAATAAAATTTTAAATACTTATAGGTTACCACCAATCTCGATGAAAGGTCGCAGTGCACTAATAAATTTTGATACCACAGTTCCTCGCACAACAAAGCCCGGTAGCGTAGCAAGACAAAATATAACTCTCCGTGCCACGAACACTAACGAAAATATATTTTTCAATGAAAGAGACCTAAATAATATAACTGAAATGGGTGGAACAAATTATAATCCTGCTAGTGATCTTCTGGGATTATCACAGGTGGGTGGATATAATTTTAATTGGTTTTTATATAGCCAAAATGTGTTCCCATCAATGAGAAATGAATTCGTGTCTATGTCTGTTAAAAGACTGGGCTATGATAATTTATATTGGAGAGATGACAGCTCCAATAGAATTACTGTCGGTAATACTGTTTTGAACTCATTTGGAAGTACTGTTAGTCAAAGCAGTTGGCCACTAGATCCGCCAGTGGACTTCTTGACAAGAACATCAATTACAGTAGGAAGAGGCGATGAAACTGCTTCTTTACAAACGTACAATAAAACCGAAACTCAAGCTGGAGAGCTTCAAAATACATATGGTTCTTATTTTACAATCGATAGCGATGGCGGGAAATTTACTCTCAATTCACCCGCCGCATTATATTCCAGAAAACATTGTCTGGGATCGCCAAAATCTGTTGTATCTCCATCTGGTCCAAGAATAGCTGAGACGGGATCGTTTACAGGTTCGTTTATATCAGCCGAACAAATAGAAACTCTTGCTGGTGAAGCTGTGTGGGAAGCCGGCGAACAAGCCGGCGTTGTAGAAAAATTAAAAGCTGCCAGCGTTTTTGTAGTGTCAGCTTCAAATCCATGGTGGAATAATTATGAAGACTTTAGAGAGAATTTAAGGCTTAAAGCTAAGGGATATGCAGTTATACCTGAATTTAGAATGAGTGAGCGCGTTGCTGATTATTATAAATATGGAACGATAAACAAGTCTCTTAAAGATACATTTGATATCCCGGGAACAGCATACAGTAGCTCGCAGGCAGATTTTTATAAAGACTTTTCAAATACAGACTTCTTGAATGGATTCTTAGGAATTGATAAAAATGGCATGCTCTCAGCAAAAGAAATAAGGCTGACATGTAATGCAGCAATAAAATACAATGCCTACAAAGGTTTTTATCCAGCTCAAAGAACCATAGATTTAACTAAGCAGTTTTATGACTCATTTAATGATGCTTTTCAAATTAATTTTATTGATAACAATGGTATCGCTCAAGCATATACAAACAAAGATAATTATTTAAGGGATTCCGCCGGTGGTACTCTCAAAGTAATATTTGATAAATTGTATTCTCCGGGCATCTTATATAACTCTATAAAGTCCGGGCTTGCTGTAGACTACCCTATTGTTACTGATCCTGCAAAAATGAACAGAACGGTTTTTGGTGTTGACAGTCTTGACACCACTTTACACACTTATGCTTTAACAATAGCCAATGCTACTTCATCCGCAGTCGACGGCGAAGGATATGATGGAGGCGCATATTGGGACAAAAGAATGCCGTTTGAAAGTATTATTAATCCTAAAAAACATTTAGCCGGCACAAGTTTTCTTGATATGGAGTCTCACCCATCAATGAGTTTGGATGCTTTTAATTCCAATGGTTACCCTAGTGAAACTGAAGTATTGACAGGTTCTCTAAATGATAATGGGGACGATATTTATAACTTAATGGCAAGAAACTTTTTTGGCGAATGCAGCAGCTTTTTCCTAAAAGGTGGAGAATTGTCTAGACTAGAATCAGCTACGTTAACGGATGATTTAAAATTTAAAAAAGATGAAGTATATATGGCTAGAATTAAGCTACGCAGATCTAATAATGGAGAAAGATCTTATCAATATGACTATGACTCAAATGGCGCCACCGGTGCAACTTCAAATTACGCAACTGACGGCGCCAAAGTTATCAATAGTGCCGGCATAGTTAAAAAACAATCGTTCCCAATTCCACAAGATCCAGGTAATCATCCAACGTTTAAAGAAACGTTCACTATGTACAGTCGCCCTTCGGCTTTTGGACCACCAATTGCTGGTCGACCATCAGGGTCGAGAGCTGTCTCCGGGGCTTTTGAATATGCCGCTAAAGATAGTTTTGAAGGATTTAACCCTGCGTTTACTCCACCATATATGAATGGTGAGTCGTGGGTAGATTTAGTTTTTAGACCAACTGCGAGTGTTTCTTATGATTTAGAGAGAATACTATCTGAAATACAAGTGAAAAATTGGAGATTTGATCCTGGATACAGGGTGCCTGCCGCTGACAACGCTTCTACAGCCACTTTCACATTCAGCGATAAGCCGAATGAAACAACGACCATAGCCCTTACCGATGTTGCCGGCACATCGGTTGTCTTTGAAGTTGATGATACGGGCGATGGCGCCGCCGGAAGCAATACGGCAGTCGATGGCGCCGGTGGTGCAGGATTTGCGACTGCTCTGCATACCGCAATTAATGCTTCCGCCTTAGATATAACATCTACAAACCCTAGCAGCGGAAAAATTGTATTAACTCAAGACACTGCTGGCGTTGCCGGTAACACGTCGATCACCAGCACCTTAACTACCGGGTCGCTATCAGTTGCGGTACCTTCAGCCTTTACTGGTGGTTTTGACGGCGGCGCCAGAGCAGCTCTTACATCACTAATACCAATCGAAAAATCAGCTGATAACGCAGATTATTCTGGTCAAACTCCGGGTAACGATTTAACTATACCATCAATTTACGATGGATACAGAATTAATAACAACTCAATGCAATTAACAAGCAGCATTGATATATTTGGAATCGAAAGAGTGTTAGACCAAGCGGTTGATAAATTTGGTAATGTGGTTGAAACAAGAAATAAAACAGCTGGCGCCAAGTGGATTATTCAACCAAAATGGGAAACTCCAATGTTGAATTTCAACGACGAAGGGGTGCATGGTATTACGGCTGCTAGCGGAACATTAACTGTTCCAACATATGGCGCCGCTTCGGTACCCCGCGGAATGTGGCACCAATTTGGGAACATTCCGGACAATCAAAAAACTGGGGTATTTTTAGAAATTGGAGATATTCCTGAACAATGGTTAAAAAATCACTATGATGTATTAATAAATGGATCAATCTACAATAACTTTTTAACCACCGCAAAAGAAACTAAAAATCTTTATAAAAGGGTTAAATCTTTAACTTCTCTTTGTGGATTTAATAAAACAAACACTTCGACTAAACTTGGACAATTAAAAGACAAGATGGTGATTTCCGAAGCAGTAGTAGCTATTCCTTATGTTGTAAAGGAAATCGATGCCTCTACAGTTGATAAGCTTAAATCAGATTCCACAGTAAAACAAAGCAGAAAGAAATTTATAACAATCCCAAAACGCAGATTCGAAGCTGCCCTTAAAGAAAATCAAGGCTCATCTCAGGGTGATTCGCTTAGCACGGCAGGCGAATCAATTAGAAAATTAAAACAATCAATGGAAAAATATGTATTTCCCCCTGAATTTGATTTCTTAAATAATAAATCTGTCAAGCCTATTGCAATGTACGTTTTCGAGTTTGATTATGAGTTTGACAAAGACGATTTATCTTATATGTGGCAAAATTTAGCTCCAAGAGATTATAAAAAACTAGAATTCAAAACAAGCGAAATATCTCATAATATTGCAAACAATGAACTAATAAATGAAAAAATACTATCTAAACAAAATCTTAGATGGATGGTTTTCAAAGTAAAACAAAGAGCAGAAAAAGATTACTATGAACTCATAGCTGATCAAGCCGGCGAAGCATCTACTAAAATCAAAGAAGAAGAATTCAAACAAAAAGAATATCAGTTTGGATTCAATTGGCCGTATGATTATTTATCTTTTGTTGAGCTAATTAAAATGGACGTCGACGTTCTAGTAAAAAAACGGTAGTGATTTAATAAAATGGCAAAATTTCTTGATAAAAAAGAACAGGTTATAGATTTCCAATTAACACCTCTTGGTAGGAGAAAGTTAGCAACAGGAAAATTGAAGCCTGCATATTATACATTTTATGATGATGGGGTCATATATGATTCAAAATATGTAGGATTTGACGAAGAGCAAAACAGTATTCATCCAAGAATTAAAAATAACACTTCTTATATGCAAGGTTTGTTATCTTTTGAAGAAATAGAAAATTCAACACCGCCGGGCAATTATTTAGAAGTAGCGCTGGAAGACACAGGGTTACTACCGGTTGATTATGATATATCGCCAGATAAAAATATTTTACAAACTAATAAATTTTTATTTGATAGTGGGATTGGCGATGCCATGTTCGAGGGTAAAAATATCCAAACAGCACCAGCATGGAAAGTAGTAACATGTCAAGGTGAAATATTATCAGCTAGCGTAAAAGATACGTCGAAGTATGACTTCACGCATATAGAATTAGATAACGAAGAAAGAGAATTTAATATTCCACAATTAGAAGTTGCACTTTACTATACAAAATTGATAGATAAACCCAGTAATCCAATGGAATTCGCCAATATACCCGACACGATTAGTGAAACACAGCCCTTTGCTGATGGGTATTCAGTTAAATTAGTTAGAGATGATTTGGTTGTTTATGCAGACGAAATAAACACAGAGTTATTAACAGAGAATTTTGACATTGAAATATTTCGAGTAAATGAGGAAAGCGGAGTCAGCGGCTTGAGTACGGGCACTATAACGCTTAGCGAACAAAATGCGCCCTCTGACTATTATGGAAAAACCATAACTATTGACGACGGTGTAAAGACTGTAACTTTTGAATTTGTAGAAAACTTACAAGAACCGGATAGCGGTAATGTTGGGGTTGTTATGCCAACAGTATTTCAATATCTTGGAGATACAGGTCAGGCAACACAAATTGCCGGCGGAATGTATAACTTAATTGCAGCAATTGATGATGCTTTCGATAATAC
>TARA_R110001592_G_scaffold18976_1_pt1 | contig 11114 bp, 8 predicted proteins | sample TARA_R110001592 | Tara Oceans TARA_R110001592 (sample SAMEA4398387) | marine metagenome | biome: Polar Biome; feature: [SRF] surface water layer (ENVO:00010504); material: water (ENVO:00002006), including particulate matter (ENVO:01000060) such as... | depth 5 m | reverse complement strand
TTAAGTAATACTTCAGGTTCAAGCGGTTCAAATGGTTCATCAGGAAATAATGGGGCTTCAGGTTTAAGTAGAACTTCAGGTTCTTCAGGTTCAACTGGATCAAGTGGTAACAATGGAGCTTCAGGTATAAGCAGAACTTCAGGTTCTTCAGGATCAACAGGTTCATCAGGTAATAACGGTGTAGCAGGAGCAAGTAGATTAAGTGCAACTTCAGGTTCATCAGGTTCAAATGGTTCATCAGGTAACAATGGAGCAGCCGGGTTAAGTAGATTAAGTAATACTTCAGGTTCATCAGGCTCAACAGGTTCATCAGGTAATGCTGGGGGAGCAGGAGGAAGTAATACATCAGGAACTGGAGGTACTACAGGAACAAGTGGTGTTGGAGGTGCCGCAGGGGTTTCTGGAGGATCAGGTACTGGAGGTTCTTCAGGTAATGATGGAACTAGTGGTGTATCAGGTAATGTAGGTACAAATGGTGCTTATATTACTCTTACTACAGAAGATGGTTTATTAATAAATAATACTACTTCAGCAACTTTAAACCAAAACAGAACAATTAGTATTGGTTCTCCTCTCGAATTAGGAAATGGTTTAGCAAACAACGCAGGTCAATTAGAGTATGGACTACCTTCAGGTAATAATGCTGCTAGTGGAGAAATAATTGATAATAGTAATAGTTATGGTTTTGGAATTGCTTACGGGGATTTGGTTTATTTAAATACCTCAAATCTCTGGAATCGAACGGATGCTGATTCATCAAACACCATAAAACTTATAGGAGTAGCTTTAGGAACTTCATCTGTACCCGGTGCGGTTTTACTAAGAGGTTTTGTTAGAGCAACTGCTTACTCATCATTTTCAACTGGTATACCACTTTACGTTTCTAGAACCTCAGGAGATTTCGTTTCTACTTTAAGTGGATTTGCTGCAGGAGATTACGTAAGATTAATGGGATATAAAGTAGCAACAAATACAATATATTTCAACCCCGACAATACTTGGGTAGAACTATAAAAATTAAACTATGGGAATTTACATATCATCAAGTTTAGAATTTAATGAACACGATATAGTATTTGATAATAATCAATATGTTATGATGGATTGGGAAGATACCCTAATGTCAGCATCAGCAGTCTATGTTTGTGAAAACGGAGGAGATATTCTAGAAATAGGATTTGGAATGGGCATATCAGCTAATTATATTCAATCACATATAATAACCTCTCACACTATAGTTGAAAACCATCCAGATGTTATTCCTAAAGCTTTAGAGTGGGCTAGTGATAAACCCAATGTAACTATAGTAGAAGGAAATTGGTATGATAAAAAAGATATTTTAAGCACATATGATGGTTTGTTTTATGATACTTATGGTGATAGCGAAATGGAATATTTTGGCAGTACTTTACCTACTCTAATGAATGAAGGGGGTAGAGCAACATGGTGGAATAGCATTTCAGATGAAGCAAATTTTTATAATATATCTAATGTTACTTATGATGTATGTGATGTAAACCCACCAAACAACCAATATTTTAATTATACTAAATATTATTTACCAAAAAAACAATTTTAAGTTATGCCTGTAAGTCAAGTTCTAGCAAGTCAAGTAAATTCACTCACTTATCAGGATAACTCTTGGTCAGGTTGTCGTACTAACCCAAATGGTAGTATACAACCACCACCAAGCACTAGAGATGCTTGGGTTAAAAAACAAGCAGGTAGAGGTGGTACTATATATGATATAGCTAGAATATTTACCATTTTTGACACCAGTGCCTTTGCTGGAACTATTACAGCTGTTGATCTCCTTTTCTCTTCTTTAGGTTCTCCTAATACACTCATGAATGTTATAGCTGTTGAATCTACAGCTTATGGGGGTAGTCCTACTGGACCTATAAGTATTAGTGATTATGGTGCCTTAAACTGGGCTCAAACTTACACAGCAGCAACTTCAATCCCAACAGCTGGAACTGGTATTACAATTGCGGGTAATGCTAATTTTGTTTCTCTTGCTAACAGCGGGACAGCTAATATAGCCATTATTAATGGTACTTATGATCAACAAGATGTAGACCCCGCTGGGCAAATATGGACTGAAATTTATCTAGATATAGATGAACAAAATCTTGGAAGCACTTACTTAAGTATTACACACACGGCCGCAGGTTATGGGAATGATGTAAACGGAGTAGCATCAGCCGATATTTCAAGCATAAATGCAGTGGCAACCGCTGATATATTTGAGGTAAATGGTGTATAATAGCTTGGATATTATGTAAAATTTTATTATATTAATAAATAGTTTTAAAAATTGTTATATGCAGAAACTTTTATTTATTGCTCCCCACTTATCAACTGGGGGGCTTCCACAATACTTAACTAAAAAAATTGAACTTATTAAAGATGAGTTTGAAATATATTTGGTAGAGTGGGTTGACTGTACTGGGGGTAGATTAGTAGTAACTAAAAATAAAATTACAGATTTAGTTGATAGTAATAAGTTTTTTACACTTGGTGAAGATAAATCCGAGCTGTTTAATATTATTAATAAAATTTCCCCTGACATTATCCATTTAGAAGAAATACCTGAGTATTTCATGGATAATGAAATTGCAAGAAAATTATACTCTACAGATAGAAAATATTTTTTAGTAGAAACCTCACATGATTCTTCTATGAATACAGACAACAAACTCTTCTTTCCAGATAAGTTTATGTTTGTGTCTAATTGGCAAGTAGAACAATATAAAAATATAGAGGTACCTAAAGTATTAGTTGAATATCCTATCGAATATCTCCCCCGTCCTGATAGAACAAAGGCCTTACAAAAATTAAAATTAGACCCAAGTAAAAAACATATTTTACATATTGGTTTATTTACATCTAGAAAAAATCAATCTGAATTTTTTGAATATGCTAAATCATTACCTGAATATGAATTTCATAGTGTAGGAAATCAAGCTGATAATTTTAAATGGTATTGGGAGCCTTTAATGCAAGACAAACCTCATAATTTAACATGGTGGGATGAACGTACTGACGTAGATAATTTCTACCAGTCAATGGATTTATTCTTATTTACATCTAGAGGGAGTGAAAATGATAAAGAAACAATGCCTTTAGTCATTCGTGAAGCTCTATCATATCAAATTCCCCAATTATTATATAACTTAGAAGTTTATCAAAATTATTTTAATGATTATAATTTAATTAATTATTTAGATTTTGATAGTTTTGAAAATAATGTTAAGAAAATCAAATCCCACTTAGGAGATTTAAATAACATAGTTGAAGAAGAAGAAGCATATGTTATTTGTACTTACCCCAACACACAAGCAATTGTAGATACTACATTAGAGTGTATTAAGTCTTTAAGAAAAAATAGTAATAGAAAAATAATAATTTCTACCCATTATGCTGTCCCTAAAGAGCTTCAAGATATGGTAGATTACGTTTTCTATGAAAAAAATAATCTTTTAACTAAACACACATTTTACTCTAGTTATACTTATACTACCAATCTTTTTGGCACCCATGTAAATTTAAAAGGAGAAGATAATGATAGATATCATGGACCGGCATGTTATACTTCATTTTATAACCCTGCAACCTTTGCTAAGGGTTTAGGAATAAATAAACTCCATTATATTAATTTTGATTATATTCTTAAAGATAAAACATATATAGATTACATTTCAGATAAATTAAATAACCATGATACATTCTTTGGTGAATTTAAGGCTCAAGAGGGAAAATGCTATTATACTTATTTCTTTAGTGCTAGACCTGAAGCAATTTTAAACCATTGTAAGTTTATAGAAACAGAAGATCAATATAACAACTTAATGCATAAGTACGGGTCTGAGTCAAACGGCATTGAAAATTTATACTATCATATATTCAAAAATAATAAAAATAATTATATTGAACCTAAAGAAAAATTTGACTCAGATGCTTTAAAATACTTTGAATTTGAAGATTATTCTATGGTGGAATATTATACAATACTCCCTACGGATGTTCCTAATAGATTTTGTCCATGGGTTACAATTTCAAATAATACTGAAAGTAAATTAATTCACTATACGGTTAAAAGAAATGGAAGTATAATTATTGATAGAAAGTTAGAAGTTAGAGGGAAATTTACATTTTGGGATATGGTTCCATATTCCTTAAAAGACAATACTCTTGTAAATTTCTACATTACTGATCTTTCTACAGGTGAATTTATTAAAGAACACACCTTTAAATTGGATAAAGAATATTTCTTAAATAAAATGCCTAACAATGGTTCTTTTAAATGGAAAGGAGATAGAAAACAATATACACCAAACATCAAACTCCTTCATTTAGTTACAGATCCTAGAGATAATAAGAAGGAACAACGTTCAATAGAAAACTTAAAATCTTTTTGTGATCATACTAATATAAAATACGATATGAGGGTTAATAAAATTTGGAAAGATTTACCCCCCTCCGACACTTGCCATAGACCCGAACATATTGACTGGAAACCTGCCCCTATAGGTAATGGTTTTGGGAAACTTACTCCGGGCCATTATGGTTGTTATTTAGCTCATAAAAATGCAATCTGTGCCAAGGATAATGGTGAATACGATTTTGTATTAATTTTTGAAGGAGATGTAATTATAGATTCTGATTTTGATGAATTGTATGATTCATTGTTTAGGTTTGATAAAATAGCACGAGATAATAGTTTAGATTTAGTAGGATTTGGTAACCCTATAAACACTTCTCCAGTTAAAGGCCCACAAATTGAAGATGTACACTGCAATGCAATCTCATTTGTTCCCGCCCAATCATATTTAATTCCTAACCAAAGCTTAAGCCATTGGAAAGAAAAATTACAAAATAAAAAATGGGAAGCTTGGGATTTGTGGATTATGAATATAGGACAAATGAAATCTGGAATAGCAAATAAAGTATACACTAAACATCTCCCAGGATTTAGTTTAGTAGACCAAATAGATAAAAATAAAAATAACGACAATCCTTTAATATTCGTAGATTAATGAAGATATGCCAAATACACCCAGGATGTGGAATACCAGTTCCACCCCCATCATGGGGAGCTATTGAGAAAATAGTATGGGAACTTACTGTAAACTTAAAAAAATTAGGACATACTGTAGATATTAAATTTTTAAATAAAATTAAACCTCTAGAATATGATGTAGTACATTGCCACGTTACTAACCTAGCATTAGAATTAGCTGAAATGGGCATTCCTTATATTTTTCAACTCCATGACCACCATGTTTACCACTTTGGCAAGGATTCACCTACTTACGCTGACACGGAAAATGCGATAAAGGGTTCAATTAAGACATTAGTTCCTGCAAGGTTTTTAGTAGATTATTTTGATAATCCTAAAGTAGAATATTTTGCCCATGGGGTAAATGTTGATGAATTTTATCCTATTATCAAAGAAAAACCAACAGACCCTAAATTGCTAATGGTAGCTAATAACGGTTTAGGGGGGGATCCTCACTTTGATAGAAAAGGTTTTACTTATGGTTTAGGTTTAGCTATGTTAAACAATTTAGAAATAACAATTGCAGGTCCTTCATCAAATAAAAACTTTATCAATGGACATTTGTGGATGTTAAATTATCCTAAGTTAAACTTGGTTTTTGATACTCCTAATAGTACATTGTTGGACCTATACCACAACCACGACATATTCATCCACCCCACTATGTTAGAAGCAGGACATCCAAATTTAACAATGATAGAAGCAGCAGCTGCTGGTTTACCTATTATAGCTAATTGGGAACATGAAACAGACTTTCACGGTGCATGGAGAGCACCTCGTGATATATTTGAAATGGATAAAGGATTAAAAGATATAATAAGTAATTGGGAATTTTACCAATCCCAAGTTATTAATACTGGGAAAGAATTATCATGGTGTAATCGTTCTAAAGAAATAGTTAAAATTTATGAAACGCTCAACTAGACTAGTAAGCATTAAGAATACCCCCATGGTTATATTTGAGGGTCCCGAATGTATATCGGATGATATAGTAAAATATAATAATTTTTGGGAATTTGAAATATTTAACAAATTTAAAAAACATTTCCCAACAAAAGGTTTAATGTTAGATATTGGGGCTAATATAGGTTCCCACTGCTTACAATTCAAACACCATTTTCCAGAAATTGAAATATGGTCTTTTGAACCCTTTTATGAAAACTTTGATGTATTAAAAACTAATACTGATAGATATAATGATGTTCATTGTTTTAATGTGGGTGTCGGAAGTAATAATTCAATGGTTCATTTTGGGAATGAACAAGAAAAAAATTCAGGAGTAATAAAAATAGTACCTAAAAGCAACATTACTAATTTAGTGATAGCTCTAGATACGATAACATTCCCTAAACCCATTTCATTTATAAAAATTGACGTTGAAGGGCATGAAATATCAGCTTTTGAAGGTATGAAAGATTTACTATTAAGAGATAAACCAGTAATATGGCTTGAAGATAATAAACATACAGCTGTTCCTTATTTAGAGACATTAGGATATGAACTTATAGATAAAGAAACAAACACCCAAGACTATTTAATGATATGAAAGAAATTTTAATAAAAGAATATAATAATTTAGTTAAATCTCTAATACCCTCTTTAACTAAAAAAAACACTTTTAAATACAATTTTATTAAAGGTTGTAGATTTGAAGTATTAGGAGATAACCCAACTAAATATTCCGTAAATTTTATTAACCAAAACACAGGAGATGTAATTTACGAAAATATAATTACTAATAATATGTGGTGTAAGACTAATATTCAATATTTTATTGATTATTTAATAAAAGTTACAGACGTAGATACTAAAGAAGTTGTATTTGAACATAAGTATAACGCAGAAAATCAAAAAGTTTATATTCATTTAGCTTCAAGTGCTTTAGGTGATACCTTATCTTGGGTTCCTCAGTTAGAAGAATTTAGAACAACTCATAAATGTGAATTAGTTATATCAACCTTTCACAATGAAATGTTTGAATCTAAATACCCAGATATTAAATTTGTCTCTCCAGGTACTGAAATATTTGATTTATACGCTATGTATGAAGTAGGATGGCACTATGGGGAAGACGGTAAGGTAGACTATTCAAAAAACCCATTAAATTTTAGAAAAAATCCTTTAAGTAAAACAGCATCTGACATTTTGGGCATTAATTACAAAGAAGTAAAACCTAGACATACATTTAAAAATACAGGATCTACCATTGAGGGAGATTACGTTTGTATAGCCCCCCATGCTTCATCCCATGCTAAGTATTGGAATTATAAAGGCGGGTGGCAAAACGTTATTGATTATTTAAATAGTAAAGGTTATAAAGTAGTAATGATTACTCAGGAACCCTTAGGAGATAAATGGCATGATTCTAAATTGGGGGGAACCTTAACTAATGTTATTGATAAAACCGGGGATTTTCCATTAAGTGAAAGAGCTAATGATTTAATGAATGCTAAAGCATTTATAGGGTTAGGAAGTGGTTTAAGTTGGTTAAGTTGGGCAGTAGATTGTCCAACAATCCTAATATCAGGATTTAGTGAAGCTTATAGTGAATTTGAAGATTGTGAAAGAATATCAGCACCCTCAGATAAATGTGGAGGTTGTTTTAATTTTACAAGGTTGGATGCTGGAGATTGGGAATGGTGCCCCGAACATAAAGACAGTCCAAGACATTTTGAATGTACTAAATCTATAACATCCCAAATAGTAATTGATGCCGTAGATCGTCAATTAGAAAAATTTTCTTGATATTTATAATCAAAGATTACAATAAATAGCATTTTAAACATAATTTAAATACGTATAATAAATGACAAAATTAACACAAGAAGAAATTGATAATTTAACTAACCTAAAAAATGGTTATGCTGAATTAACAAGCGTTATTGGAAATACTGAGACTCAAATAATGACTCTCAATTTGCGAAAAGACCAATTAAAAAGTAATTTATTTCAACTCCAACAGGATGAAATACGTTTAGCTAAAGAATTAGAAGAAAAATATGGAAATGGTTCCATTTCTTTAGAAAAAGGCGAATTTCTCCCAAACGAGTAAATTTTTGAAGAAAAATCATATATTTATTATCAAAATATAACAACTACACAACATGGCAGAAACATTAATTTCCCCAGGAGTATTAGCAAGAGAGAACGATCAATCTCAAGTAACTTCTCAACCTATACAAGCAGGAGCGGCTTTAGTAGGTCCTACTGTAAAAGGTCAAGTAGGCATCCCAAAACTCATTACCACTTACAGTGAGTATCAGGCTAACTTTGGTACTACATTTGATAGTGGTTCAGATGAATACACATTCCTAACATCAATTTCAGCATACAACTACTTCCAAAATGGGGGTACTTCTTTAATTATAACTAGAGTAGCCTCAGGTTCATTTTCAGCTGCAACCTCTTCACGAATCTATAATGATCAAGAGAGTGGTGCCGTTAATGCTGGAACTAACCTATTAGGTTCATTTACTAGTGGTGGAGAAGGTGGTACTGCTGGTTCTTATACTGATGTAGCAATAACCACATCTGGTACAGGTACAGGAGTAAGCTTAGATGTTACAACTTCAACTGACAACGGAAAATTAGTAGTAACAGCTGATGATTTACTCTCAGAAATTACTACCAACCCAGTAAATGCAGGAGTTGCTTCTTATACAGGAGTTGCTTTAACAGATGGTACTGGAACAGGTGCTGTAGCTACAGTAGTAGTAACAGGAACAACTGCTCCAACTATTACAGGTATAACAGTTACATCAACTGGATCAGGATTTATAGCAACAGATGTTTTAGCAATAGCAGCTGGAGCTTTAGGAACTGGACAGTTAATAACTGCAGATGATATTTTAGCAGAGACAGCAGCAACCACAATCGGAAACGTTACAGGTCCTTTCACAATAGCACAATCTTCAACATCAGGAACAGGTACAGGAGCAACATTAACCATAACAGGTGATGGTGCAAATGCTTTATCAGCAGTAGTAGTAGCTTCAATTGGTACTGGATATGTTTTAAATGACACTATTACAATATCAGCTGCAGATTTAGTTGATGGAGGTGCAAAGTTTGTAGGTGCTGCAGGTGATTTAGTAGTAACAGTTTCAGCTGCAATGCTACAATCTTCAACAGCAGCAGCAATTACATTAGTAGCAGGTAATTTATTCGTTGAACCAACAAAAATTATAGTTCAAGATGCAGGTACCGGATATGCTGTAGGAGATACAACAACCGTAGCTTTAGCTTCTATAGGTTCACCAACAGCCGATTTAGTATTAACATTAGTAGATGCTAATATTGAAGATGCAAACGCATTTACTTTAGAATCAATTGGTCAAGGTATTATTATGAATAGTGCTGGAGCCGAAAATTCTCAAGGTGCTTTAACTAACGGAACTACAAATAACATTAGATGGGAAATTGTATCACCAGATACAGGTTCAGGTACATTTAGTGTGATTGTAAGACAGGGTAACGATACTACAAGAGCAAAATCTGTTCTTGAACAATTTAACAACGTATCCTTAGATCCAAAATCTTCAAATTATATTTCTAGAATAATTGGTGATCAAACACAAGTATTAAGAGGAGCAGGATCAACTGATGTATATTTACAAACTTCAGGTTCCTATCCAAATGCTTCAAGATATATTAGAGTAAAAGAAGTAAATTATAAAACACCAGACTATTTTGATAATAGTGGTACTGCAAAACCTCAATATACAGCTTCTATTCCAGTAGCAGGATCAGGTTCATTTGGGGATGCTGTAGGAACTATATTAACCGGAACTGGAAAGTATTACAATGAAATTGATGGTAATGATACTCAAGGATTAGTTGATGGTAACTACACAGACACATTTAACCTATTAGCTAATAAAGACGATTACAGATATAACCTTATATCAGCACCTGGTTTATACCAAGCAGATTATAGTTCAGTATTAAATACTTTAGTAGCAAATACAGAAAATAGAGGAGATAATATCGTAATTTTAGATCTAGAAGCTTATGATTCTTCAATTACAGCTGTTACAGGCACAGCTAATAGTAAAGACACATCATACGCAGCCTCATATTGGCCATGGTGTATGGTAACTGATCCAGATTCAGGACAAAGAGTTTGGGTTCCAGCATCAACCTTAATTCCAGGAGTTTATGCAGCCAATGATAGAACAGCAGAAGCATGGTTTGCTCCTGCAGGTATTAACAGAGGTGGATTAGGTGTTGTAGTTCAAGCAGAAAGAAAATTAACACAAACTAACAGAGATACATTATATCAAAATAAAGTTAACCCAATAGCTACATTCCCCGGAAGAGGAGTAGTAGTATTTGGTCAGAAAACACTACAAACTCAAGCATCAGCGCTTGATAGAGTAAATGTTAGAAGATTGTTAATTACATTAAAGAATTACATTTCACAAGTAGCTGATAATTTAGTATTTGAACAAAATACATCAGCAACAAGAAATATTTTCTTAGCACAGGTTAACCCATATTTAGAATCAGTACAACAAAGACAGGGTTTATACGCGTTTAAAGTTGTAATGAACGAGTCAAACAATGGTCCCGATATAGTCGATAGAAATGAATTGAGAGGCGCTATATACGTTCAACCAACAAAAACAGCTGAATTCATTTACTTGGATTTCAACATACTTCCAACAGGAGCTGAATTTCCTGCATAAAAGTTAAAACGATCAATATTTATAACTGAATAAAAAAATAAAACATAACATAAAATGGCAGTACTAGATCCAAACGAAATATTTTTCACAGCATTTGAACCAAAACAAGCAAATAGGTTTATAATGTATGTGGATGGGATTCCATCGTATATCATTAAAGGTATTAGCGGACTAGGTTTCGCACAAGATGAAATCACACTTAACCACATTAACACGTACCGTAAAGTAAAAGGTAAGTTAAGATGGAATGACATTACGATGACATTATTCGACCCAATTACCCCATCAGGTGCTCAGGCAACTATGGAGTGGGTTCGTTTACACCACGAATCAGTAACTGGTAGAGATGGTTATAGTGATTTCTA
>TARA_R110001592_G_scaffold6852_3_pt1 | contig 11115 bp, 18 predicted proteins | sample TARA_R110001592 | Tara Oceans TARA_R110001592 (sample SAMEA4398387) | marine metagenome | biome: Polar Biome; feature: [SRF] surface water layer (ENVO:00010504); material: water (ENVO:00002006), including particulate matter (ENVO:01000060) such as... | depth 5 m | reverse complement strand
CCAGAGCGACACATGCACATGCACGCTGGCGACATTACTGTGAGTATTGATCTGTCATAGTGGGGTGGCCCCAAAAACTCGAGCATGCCCCCCTCGACCCCGCCCTTTACACTTGCAAATCTCATAAAAGCTCTGTAGCATATATGCAGCATGAGAATCATTACTACCATTATTGTTTGTTTATCTTTGTTTGTTTCTGTTGGTTTGTATCGTCTTAACCAGCTAAACAAGATACCTGTCGATGTAGATAACTACTCAGCTTATAATCTTGTAGAGATATATATCTTGGGTGTGGTTATGTCTGCGTTTGCATATCCTGTTTATCCAGAGATTGCTATTGAACACATGGCTTTGTACTCGAAGGACAAGCCACAACGTCACAGCAATTTTTTTATGTCATCAAAGGTGGTTCAAAAGACTGTTGATAATTACAGCAAGCCTGTGATGCTAACATGGCATGCAGATAGTTATATGTTTGGCAATCCTGAAGCTAGAGTTGCATTGGCATTGAATGGTGCTGTTCTTAGCAAAACCAAGGATGAGATACGCATCGATGTGCCGATAAAGTATCCACGCAACTCATTGGTTAAGTTGTTGCCGATGGTTGAGGTGCAGGAGGGTTTATTCTGGGTGTTGCAACAAAAGGGTTGGTATCATACTGGCACAATGACTTGGACTTACGAAATATAATTTTTTGTGCGTTGATCTGTTAAAAGTTTTTATGTAGCGAGGTACTATGTTAACGCTATCTCAAATGTTTGATTCTTTCGACACCTTTGTAAAAACTGGTTCAAAGAATGATTTCATCTCAGAACATTATGCTTTTTATTTGCGAGGTGTTTTAAACTCTGTCAACCCTGTGCATAGGGCTAGCTCTAAGCTAATTACAGAAGATGATGTATCTGGTGAGTATCTTGAGGCTATGAGATTGGTTGCAAATACTTATGCTAAAGATTTAAAAGATGGTGAGTTTGTAAATATAGGCTATGCAGATGTTCGTCGTGCGTTAGGAGACGCGGGTAATTATTGGACAACCTTTGAAGTTGATAGTATGGCAGATACTATAAACAACACTCTTGGCAAATTTAATATACGAAACACAAAAGGCCAGTTGCATGTTGACTACGACACATATGATTTTCCTACAGAGTTTGAAGATCGCTTGTTAAAGGAAGAGGGTCGTTCTGCTACAGCAATAGATTACATAAAAGAAGCTGTTAACATTGCTGGCAATGATAAATTATACAGCTCTTATAGAGAAAAAATACATCGCACAGCACATCTTGCTGGTGAGTTTATGATGCCTGATACTGCTGATGATAATTTAAAAGTTCGTATTGCTATCCCTTCTGAGCCGCAAGTTATTGATATAGACTTTGATAACGATATTGAGCCGACAGCTACTGATGTAGTTTTTGAAGGCCCGATGACAAACAAGCGCAAACAAATATGGGATCGTTTTTCAAACATCTTTATTGGCGAAGCTCAAGCAGCAGAACCTTCAATGCCCCTGCCGACTTCTAAACCTGAAATGGGTAATAGAGGAGAGCCGGAGGTTGATATAGCTCTGCCAACATCAAAACCACAAGAACCACAACAACAAACTTTCCTTTCTCAGATTAGAAACCAAGTAAGAGAATCAAAAGAAGTTATGTAATGGCATCACCAGCATGGACAAGAAAAGCAGGAAAGAACCCCAAAGGTGGCCTCAACGCTGCCGGACGCGCATCCTACAAAGGCGGAACCCTCAAAGCACCAGTGAAGTCAGGAGACAATCCGAGGAGAGCAAGCTTCCTGTCAAGGATGGCGGGCAACAGCGGGCCGGAACGTGACGAGAAGGGCAAGCCCACAAGGTTGTTACTTTCTCTTCGAGCATGGGGTGCGTCATCAAAAGCTGATGCTAAAGCTAAAGCAAGGGCTATTACAAAACGGAACAAAGCAAAGAAAGCGAGAGCATAGTGGCTTATTACTATCGTGATGGAAGAGAGTACAAAGGTGAAGTATGTATACTTCCTGATGGGCGTGTCATTACTGGCCCTACTTATACCAGTGAATCGCAACGCTTAGTTACTGAGCCGCCTGTAATAGAGCAAGCAAAGCGTGCAAGAAATGAAGATGGTGGCTTTATAGCAGATGATAAATCTACTGATGGAATTAATGAAGCGTGGGTTGGTGGCAAAGCACCAGCCAAAAAGAAGAGGGGCAAAAAGTAATGTGTTTAAATATGGCGGTTAAAAGTGCTGAGATAATGGGCGTTTTAAAAAAAGCTAGTTCTCAAACGTCAGAAGATACAAGCACGCCTACGTCATCATCTAAATCTGCTTCAAAAAAAGAAACAAAGATTCCAAAACAAAAACGTAGGATTAGACATACTAGACAAATGCGTTCTAATGCAGGACGTAGATCATTTTTAGAAGGAGGAAGTTAATATGCCGATGGGGAAAGGGACGTATGGTTCTACTAAGGGTAGACCACCAAAGAAGAAGTCAATGCTTACTGCTGAACAAAAGAAGCTGCCTGATGCATTGAAGAAACGTATTGCTATGGCAAAGAAGAAAAAGAATGGCAGTTAATGAAGCTGGCAACTACACCAAACCTACTATGCGTAAGAGTTTATTTAACCGCATAAAGGCTGGTGGTAAAGGTGGTAGCCCGGGTCAATGGTCTGCGCGTAAGGCGCAGATGCTTGCCAAGGCTTATAAAGCTAAAGGTGGTGGTTACACATCATGAGAAAGCCTCAGAAGTCATTACTTAATTGGGGTAAGCAAAAGTGGCGCACTAAATCTGGTAAGCCATCTACTCAAGGCCCGAAAGCTACTGGTGAGCGTTACTTGCCAGCAAGAGCTATTAAGGCAATGAGTGCTAGCCAGTACGCCGCAAGTTCTAAAAAGAAACGTGAAGATACTAAAAAGGGCAAACAGTTTTCCAAGCAGCCTAAGTCTGCAAGGCGTATAGCCAAGAGGTTTAGATGAGTTTTTTACATACGCTAAAGATAGAAGAGCGTGAGTTACTTCGTACTATTGTTAAGAAAGTACATCTTGTTCATCATCCTGAAGAGTTTTGTAATAACTATGAAGCTGACAAAGTTATATCTTTTATAGGGCCAGAGGTTATTGAACACATGATTAAGTTTGGTAAGGATCGCAAGGTTGACCAACTTTAAATTTAAACCTGACGGAGAAACGATTAAATCGTTTATGAAGTCAGAGGTTTTTTTTCGTGGCCTCCGAGGGCCAGTAGGTTCTGGAAAGTCTGTATGTTGTTGCGTTGAGATATTTCGCAGAGCATTGCAGCAAAAGAAAACAGAAGATGGTATTCGTAAAAGCCGTTGGGCTATTATTCGTAATACAAACCCCCAGCTTAAAACAACAACCATAAAAACTTGGCTTGACTGGTTCCCAGAAGAACAATGGGGTAGGTTTACTTGGTCTGTTCCTTATACGCATCATATTAAAAAAGGTGACATAGACCTTGAGGTTATCTTCTTGGCATTGGATAGGCCGGAAGATGTAAAGAAACTACTGTCATTAGAGCTTACTGGCGTTTGGGTAAACGAAGCACGCGAGATAAGTAAGAGCATTATTGATGCAACTACTATGCGTGTTGGCAGATTCCCATCTATGAAAGATGGCGGCTGTACATGGACAGGTGTAATTGCAGATACAAACGCACCAGAAGAAGACCACTGGTGGCCTATTATGGCTGGCGAAGTTCCTGTGCCAGATCATGTACCAAAAGAAGAAGCTAAGATGCTGGTTAAGCCAGACAACTGGCAGTTCTTTACTCAACCCGCTGGCATGTTAGAGGAAAAAGATCATGAAGGTAACGTAGATGGCTATGTTCCAAATAATAAAGCAGAGAATAAAGCTAACATGCGTACTGATTATTATCCTAATATTGTAAAGGGTAAGACAAAAAGCTGGATTGATGTTTATGTAATGAATAAATTAGGGAGTATTAAAGATGGCAAAGCAGTCTATGCTATGTTTGTGTCTGATACCCACATTGCCAAGGAAGAGATTCCAGTGGCGGCAGGGGTTCCTGTGTATATTGGTGTTGACTTTGGCCTTACTCCTGCTGCGGTTATAGGGCAGAAAGTCCGTGGCAGATGGCTGCTTCTTCAAGAGCTTGTAGCTTTCGACATGGGCATTGTTAGATTCAGCGAGGTTATGCGGCAGGAAATATCATCTCGCTATGGTGATTGCGAAATAAATATTATTGGCGATCCGGCTGGCGACTTTCGCGCACAAACAGATGAAAGCACACCCTTTCAGATTATGCGTGGTGCTGGTTTAAATGCACGCCCTGCACAATCTAACGATGTATCTTTGCGTCTTGAATCTGTTAATGCACCCCTTACAAGAATGATAGAGGGGCAGTCTGGTTTGCTTATTGATCCTAGATGTCGCACGCTAATTAAAGGCTTTGAAGGCGGGTATCAATATAAACGCATGCAAGTATCTGGTGAAAGGTTTGATGATAAGCCTGATAAAAATCACTTTTCACACATTCATGATGCGTTGCAGTATCTAATGATGGGTGCTGGTGAAGGCAGAAACATCTTGCGTAATGTTTCGGCAACTACTAAACCTTTTCAGGCAAAGACAGAGTTTGATGTATTTAGTCGTAGACCTAAACAACGAAGGCAAGGTTTGTGGTCAAGAATGTAATTGTGCGTTGCGTTGCAACAATGCATAAAGATATTAGATGATAAAGGAGTTTTTGCAATGTGTACTTCATCTATATTTAAACCTTTTGTAAAACTTGGGAGAGGATTGCTTGGTATTTCAAAACCTAAAGCCCCCCCTGAATCTGAAGAAGCTGTTGCTGCTCGTGCAGAGCGTAAAGATATGATGGCTAAAGAAGAAGAATCTCAAAAGGAAGAGCGTCAGAAAAGATTGCAAGATCAGGTTAGACGTAAAAAACGTGGCGGCTCTGGCAAGCGTTCATTAATTACAGGGCAAGGTGGCGGTATTGGCTACTTTGATGAGACATTATAATGGATGTATTAGCACGCCGTATGCTGGAACGGTTTAACAAAGCCAAAACAGATCGCGTTATGTTTGAAGGTTTGTTTGAAGAGTGCTTTGAATATGCTCTTCCTATGAGGCAAAGTTTCTTTCATGAAAGCTCGGGCCAACGGCGTGATGATAAAATCTTTGATGAGACTGCTGTAGTTGGTACACAAGAGTTTGCCTCTCGATTGCAATCAGGTCTTGTGCCTAACTTTGCACGTTGGGCTGATTTCATTGCTGGCAGTGAAGTACCTAAAGAAGAAGAGGATGAAGTAAACAACAGTCTTGATGAGGTTACTGAATATGTTTTTGAGATTATCCAAAATTCAAACTTTGGGCAAGAAGTACATGAATCATTTATGGACTTGGCTGTTGGCACAGGTGTCCTTCTTGTTGAAGAAGGTGACGCAATTAATCCAGTACGCTTCAATGCTATTCCGCTACCGAGTGTTTACCTTGATACAGGTGCGGATGATAAAATTGACCATGTATATAGACAGCGTACGCTTAAATATTCAGACCTTCCTGTGGCGTATCCAAAAGCGGTTTTCCAAGAAAGAACAGCAAAAGCGATAGTTAGCCAACCAGATAGCAAAGTTAAGCTTGTAGAAATTGTTTGCCGTAATTATGAAAAACCTAACGAAGATAAGTTTGATTTCTATGTAATCAATATTCCAGAAGAAGAGATGATTGCTCAAGAGCAATTTACTGGTGTTGGTTCTAATCCGTATGTTTGTTTCCGTTGGTCTAAAGCCAGTGGTGAGATCTATGGTCGTGGACCATTAATTAATGCGTTGTCTGCAATCAAAACAACTAACCTTACTATTGAGTTAGTTCTTGAAAATGCACAGATGGCTATCTCCGGCATCTATCAGATGGATGATGATGGCATTATTAATACTGATACAATCAATCTTGTTCCCGGCACTATCATTCCTAAAGCTATGGGATCACAAGGTCTACAGCCTATCAGAAACGCTGGTAACTTTGATGTAGCACAGATTGTGCTTGGTGATATGCGTAACAACATTAAGCGTGCGCTTTACAATGATATGCTTGGTGATCCTAATAAAACGCCAGCAAGTGCTACTGAAGTCGCAGAACGTATGGCTGATTTATCAAGACGCATTGGCTCTGCGTTTGGAAGATTACAAGCAGAAATGGTGCAGCCTATCTTACAGAGGGTTGTATACATTCTAAAGAAACAAGGTCGTATTGAATTACCCACAATTAATGGCCGTGAAGTAAAGGTTCGTTCTGTATCGCCGCTTGCACAAGCACAAGCTAATCAAGATATAGGTTCTATATCAAGATACCTACAGCTTGTAGGTGGTACATTCGGGCCAGAGATTCTTAACCTACTTGTCAGTTCAGAAGATGTTGCGGTGCATCTTGCCAAAAAGTTTGGCGTTCCTGATAACTTAGTACGCGATAAAGTTGATCGTGAACAGTTAATAGCAGCGGCACAACAAATGGCACAACAGCAGCAGCAACAACAGATGATGACGGAGCAGGATGTCTAGGCAAATAGGTATTGACAATTTTCCTCGTTCAAAAGAAAACGATGAAAAGATCTCAAAAGATATTAGAGCAGCATTTCGCACACCTAATGGGCAGCAAGTGTTGAAGTATCTACGTTCAATTACAATAGAAGCAGTCACAGGGCCAGCCGCATCTGATGCCGAACTAAGGCATTTAGAAGGGCAGCGGTATCTAGTCGGCCTCATTGAGAGGCGTTTTAAACATGCAGAAAAGGTAGAGAAAAATGGAACAAGCAGATAATGTTGAAGTGGCTGTAGCTACAGAAGCACCTGTGTCCGATAGACCAGAATGGCTTCCTGAAAAGTTTAAATCACCAGAAGATATGGCATCATCATATTCTGAACTAGAATCTAAACTAGGACAGGGCGAAACAGCACTGCGAGAAAAGATTGTATCTGAATTAGAAACAGAAGCATATGCAAACAGGCCAGCAACTGCTGGTGATTATTCTATTCCAGAGACTGTTGATGAAGAGCTAGCTACTGATAATGAGTTGTTTCAATGGTGGGCAAAGCATGCACATGAAAATGGATACAGCCAAGAAGAGTTTGAAGATGGCATTAGCCAGTATGCTGCTGCACTTGAAGCAATGCAGCCTGACTTAGATGCAGAAAAAGCTGCACTTGGTGACAATGCTGACGCTCGTATTGAGGCTGTAGATCTTTGGTCAAAGAAGTTTTTTCCAGAAGAATATAGTGATGTGCTTATTCAAATGGGGCAAAGTGCCAAAGGCATAGAAGCATTGGAATATATAATGGGTAATATGCAACAGCAGTCGGTATCCCCTGATGGGCAATCAGCCTCACGCGTATCAGAAGATGATTTAAAATCTATGATGCAAGACCCACGTTACTGGAACCCAGTTAAGAGGGAGCAAGGATTTGTTAAAAAAGTCGAGGAAGGCTTTTCCCAACTCTATAGGTAACGTATTCCATAAGGAAGAAGGCGTTGAAATAGTTAAAGCAACAAGTGAACATGCTGCTTATCTACAACATCGCCTTCGTCCTACCGACATGCGAGAGTGTATGATTGCTGGTGCATCTCCTTGGGCTGCGCTTCATAAACCATTGGCAGATAAAACTGGCAAAACATGGACAATATTATTTAATGGTGAGCCAGCTTGCATGTATGGCGTATCAATGCTTTCACCAGAAAATGAATTTAACATGGCTAACATCTGGCTTCTTGGCAGTGATCTTGTAGAAAAACACTCTCGTAAGTTTATTAGAACCACAAAACAAATAGTAGAGCATCTGCAAGAGCAGTATATGTTTCTTGAAAATGTAGTGCCTATAGATCATGATAGAACAATTCGCTGGCTTGATAGGCTTGGTTTCCAGTTTGCTGAAGAAACTACAATTATAAATGGCTTTGCTTGTGTGCGTTTTGTGCGTTGCCAAGATCTTGATGGTATGGAATTAGAATAGTATTACGGCCTGTTTCAAACTGACAGCCTCGCAATGAGACAACTGGATGACGAAAGAAACTGACAACCGCGATGTAAATGTAACTTTTAAACGAGGACTGAATAATGGCTAATACTATTGATACCGCCTTTATTAAACAGTTTGAGACTGAAGTACACATGGCTTATCAGCGCATGGGGTCAAAGCTCCGTGGTACAGTTCGTACTGCTGGTAATGTTCGTGGGTCTGTTGTTCGCTTCCAAAAAATTGGTGTTGGTACTGCAAACACAAAGTCTCGAAATGGTAATGTAACACCGATGGAACTTGCTCACACAACTGTTGAAGCAACAATGGCAGATTTTTATGCTCCTGAGTATATTGATAAGCTAGACGAGCTAAAGACAAATATTGATGAGCGTCAAGCTGTAGCAACATCTGCTGCTGCTGCACTTGGTCGAAAGACTGATGAGATCCTTTATACAGCAATGGATGCTGGTGCTAACTCAACTCAAATTAGCGCAACTGGTGCTGCTCTTACAAAAGCAAATCTGTTGACTCTTTTTGAAACAATGGGTTCTGCCAACATTCCTGAAGATGGACAGCGTTATTTAGCTATGCATCCAAAAGGATATGCAGATCTATTCTTAATTGATGAATTTGCTTCATCAGACTATGTTGGTGAACAGAATCTGCCGTTTGCTGGTGGCATGACAATGAAAGAGTTCTTAGGATTTAAGATCTTTTCAACGTCAGCAATTACAGCGGGTAAAAATATGGCTTATCATTCAACTGCTATTGGACTTGGAATTAATTCTGATGTTCAAACAGAGATAAATTATGTTCCCGAAAAAGCTGCTCATCTCGCAACCTCTATGATGTCAATGGGTGCTGTTGTTATTGACGACAACGGTGTCTATGAAGTCTTAGACAACAACTAGGAGGGTTAGAAAATGGCTTTTGCTTCAAGCGGACTAGCTCGTATTGGTGGTGATTCAAATGGTAGCTTGTGGATGTATACATCTGCTGATGCCATTGCTACCGTGAATACCGCAGGGTATTTTAACAGTGCGGCAAATATGCTAGATGTTCGTGACTTAATTATCGTGCGCGATACTAATGTACCGACAACAAGCTTTGTTACTGTTTTGTCAAATACTGGCTCAGTGGTCGATGTGTCTGATGGCACAGCGGTAGCTGAAACAGACAGCGACTAAAGGAGTGGGGGGCTAACGCCCCCCTCTTATCTATATGCCAACAGTAGCTAATTCAGATATTGATATTGCATCTAGGGGATTAATCCTTATTGGTGCAGAACCTATTACGTCCTTTACTGCTACTAGCACAGAAGCAACTGTTGCTAATGCAATATATGAGGACATACTTAGAACAACTATGTGTTCTAGTCGCTGGCGTTTTTCTACTAATCAAGCAGAACTTAATCTACTTACTAATGCACCCACAGGTAGATATGATGTAGCACATCAGCTACCAGCAGATTTACTTATGCTACATGCTGTAACAGTAAGTGATAAGGTTATTGAGTATAATATCTATGGTGATAAAGTATTTAGTAACTCTGCATCTTCTGATGCATTGATAGCTGACTATACATTCAGAGCATTAGAGCCAGACTTTCCATCTTACTTTACATTAGCGTTAGAGTTTTCTTTAGGTGCAGCATTTGCTTTATCTATTGCAAGAGATGAAACGCTAGCAAGTATATTAGAGAAAAAAGCTGGTGATCTTTTACAGCAAGCCAAGACATTAGACAGCCAGCAACAAACAACACGCAAGTTGGTAACATCGAGGTTTATTACTGAAAGGCGAAGTTAATGGCGAGAGTAAGGATACCGCTTAACAACTTTGTCTATGGTGAAATTAATCCATCATTAACTAGCCGTATTGATGCGCCTGTATACAATCAGGCAGGGCAATCAGTTAAGAATGTATTTATTCGTTCTGAAGGTGGCGTTATAAATCGACCCGGAACTAAACGCCTTCACAACTTTTCACAAACATACACAAAGCCAACAGCAACTGTGACAGTTTCTGACTATGCAAATATAGCTGTAGGCACAAAGCTTACATTTATATTAAGTGATGGTACTGTAAAGACATTGCAGTTTGAAGCTGCTGGTGCTTCTAATCCAAGTGCAGCATCTGGTAACACACACTTTGTTCGCGCACATCAAAACAATAATACTACTGCTGATAATATTTTTACTGCTCTTAATGCTATAACAGGATTAACTGTAGCTAACCCTGATGCCGCTGTTGTGTCTGTCACAAGAGATAATATTGGTATGTCAAATTTAACTGTGACAACAACAGATTCAACAAGATTGACTGTCACAGATTTTGCTATTGTTAAGCAACAGATACGGCTTGAGCCATTTGTATTTTCTAGTGATGAAAAATACATAGTGGCTTTTAGTGTAGGTCAGCTTGACATATTTAGAGTTAACACTGATGGCACGTTCAATTCCAAAGTAGCTACTATTACGCAAGACACAGATACTGATGCGCTTCCTTTTACTGCTACTAATTTAACTGAACTTACTTACGCTCAAAACGGCGACTTTATGTTTATTGCTCATAATGACTTTATGCCATTGGAGCTTGTGCGTACTGGTTTGACTTCCTTTGAAGTAAGAGTGTTTGCGTTTGATACATCCGTTGATGGCAATAAAACATTGCAGCCATATTATAACTTTCATCCATCTAGCATGACGATTACCCCTAATGCTACTAGTGGCAACAGTAAAACTCTTACTACAAGTGCAGCGTATTTTGTATCTGCAATGGTTGGTTCTAGTATTTTAGTACACAATACGCAGTGTACTATAACAGCAATCAATAGCACTACTGTGGCTGTAGTTAATATTCTTGGCACTATAGAAGTAAATCTGGATTTTGATTCTTTAAATACAACAGAAGGATCTGATAAAGTAAGAGTTGTTATGCAGGATCATGGATTAGCATCTGGCATTAGTATAACAATTGCTGGTGCTGGTGCGCTTGGTGGTATTAACAATGGTAATATGAATGGTGCTAGAACTGTAAGTAAAATTATTGATGTAAATACATTTGAATATACTGCTGGTGGTTCTGCAAGCAGTACAGCAACAGGCGGTGGCACTCCTTCAATAACC